>Ga0308163_10000407_pt1 | contig 83013 bp, 56 predicted proteins | sample PhyTR1_FD_201037 | JGI IMG/M metagenome (GOLD analysis project Ga0308163, IMG submission 201037) | Phyllosphere microbial communities from UC Gill Tract Community Farm, Albany, California, United States - DLSLT.R1 | ecosystem: Host-associated > Plants > Phyllosphere > Unclassified | place: USA... | reverse complement strand
CCAGGTCAGGGTCAAGATCTTTTACCGATACAGCCCTCCAGTCAAGTCCATCATTGGTTCTGGTAATTTCGCCGACCAGTCCCCCATGGTAAAGTATCTTAAACACTTCTGCTTCCTGTGGATGAATGTTCAGGTCAAATTTCTGGCCGTCGAGGCTAACGATAATATTGAATGGGTCCATTTGTTTATTTTTTAGGTTTAACAAAGGAAGCTGCGGATTGTTCGGACCAGGATTATTATCGGTCTGCTGACCCCGGGCCCGGAAGTAGTTTTCTTTGATTAATACAGCGAATACTGTAGCTTAGATCAATCTATCATATAAAAAGAATGAGACAACTTTTAATCATGCCATTGATGGCCATCATTGCTGTTACCTCCTCCTGTGAGCGCAACGGCAGCAAATCCGAAAATGATCCATCTTCAGCAAACCCTTTCGCTGACACGAGTAAACTGGCCTACCAGACGCCTGACTTTGATAAAATAAAGGACAATGACTTTGAGCCTGCCCTGGAAGAAGGAATGAAGATCCAGCTTGCAGAAATCGAAAAAATAGCAGACAACAGTGCTGCAGCTACTTTTGAAAACACTCTGCTTGAGATGGAAAAAAGCGGTCAGATGCTGAGCCGTGCAAATAACGTCTTTAACCTGATGACCGGCGCAAATACCAATCCCGGATTACAGAAAATACAGGAAGCCATTGCGCCAAAACAGGCTGCCCACGACGATGCTATTTACCTGAACTCCAAATTATTCAAACGCATAGAAAGCATCTATGCCAGTCGGGCAAGTCTTAAACTGGATGCCGAATCACAGTGGCTGATAACTTACTATTACCGCAAGTTTGTGCAGGCAGGAGCAAAACTGTCTGATGCTGATAAAATTTTATTGAAGAAATTGAATGAAGAAGAAGCCTCGCTGAGTGCCAAATTCTCTAACCAGCTGCTGGATGCAAACAAAAAAGGCGGACTGGTAATTAGTTACAAGGCTGAACTGGCAGGACTATCAGAGGGAGATATTGACGCTGCTGCTCAGGATGCAAAGGCGAATAAACTGGAGGGAAAATGGCTGATCCCCTTGCAGAACACTACGCAGCAGCCTGCCCTGCAATCGCTCAGTAACCGCGCCACAAGACAGAAACTGTTTGATGCATCCTGGAACAGGACAGAGAGAAGCGATGCCAACGATACCAGAAGCACAGTAGCGCAACTGGCGAAATTACGTGCCGATAAAGCGAAACTGCTGGGTTTTCCAGATTATGCCGCCTGGAAGTTGCAGGACCGCATGGCAAAATCACCTGCTGCCGTAGAGGAGTTTTTTGCTAAGCTTGTGCCTGCCGCTACCGCTAAAGCCAGGATGGAAGCAACAGCTATACAGCAGCAGATAGACCTTGAAAAGGGCACATTTAAAGTGCAGCCGTACGACTGGGATTATTACGCAGAGAAGGTACGCAAACAAAAATATGACCTCGACGAGAACCAGATTAAACCCTATTTTGAACTGGATAAAGTACTGCAGAATGGTGTATTTTATGCTGCCGGACAACTATACGGTATTACCTTTAAAGAGCGCCATGACCTGCCTGTATACCAAAAAGACGTGAGGGTATTCGAAGTATTTGACAAGGATAATTCTAAGCTGGGATTGTTTTACTGTGACTACTTCAAGAGAGACAATAAAAACGGTGGGGCCTGGATGTCCAATCTTGTGGATCAGTCGGCACTTATGGGTACAAAACCTGTGATCTATAATGTATGCAACTTCACTAAACCGGCTGAAGGGCAGCCTGCTTTGCTCAGCTTCAGTGACGTGACCACCATGTTCCATGAGTTTGGTCATGGCTTACACGGCTTGTTCGCCAGTCAGCATTACCCTAGCTTGTCGGGTACCAATGTGGCGCGCGATTTTGTAGAGTTCCCCTCACAATTCAATGAGCACTGGTCTCTGGATCCAAAGATTCTGAATAACTATGCCGTACATTACAAGACCGGTCAGAAGATCCCGCAGGTGCTGGTAGACAAGATCAAAAAAGCAGCTACCTTTAACCAGGGATACAAGCTGACGGAACTTTTAGCTGCCGCTTCGCTGGATATGGCCTGGCATAAACTTCCTGCCGGTGATGCCCTGCAGAAACCCGACGAATTTGAAAAAGCAGCGCTGCACAAACTGGGGCTTGATCTTCCGGAGGTTCCTTCACGTTACCGCACAAGTTATTTCTCGCATATCTGGGGCGGAGGTTACGCCGCTGGCTATTATGCTTATCTCTGGACGGAGATGCTGGATGATGATGCTTATTCCTGGTTTGAGGAGAATGGCGGACTTAACCGCGCCAATGGACAGCGTTTCCGTGATATGATCCTATCCAGGGGAAATACGGAAGAGTACGGAAAGTTATTCCGTGATTTCAGGGGCCATGATCCCCGGATTGAACCTATGGAAGTTAGCCGTGGGCTGATAGTTAAATAAAATTTTAAAATAATTACAACGCCGTACAATATAATCCGTTTTTAAACGCTTATGTATATGAGAGCGTTAATTAGATGACGGGGATAATCCAGCTTTGGATCATCCCCGTTTCTTTTTTACAGCTGATTTAATACCAGCACCCCGATAAGTCCAAGTACTGAAATCAGGCTTTCCATCACCGTCCAGGTTTTAAAGGTTTCTTTCAGGCTCAGATTAAAATATTCCTTGAACATCCAGAATCCAGTATCATTGACATGAGATAACATGAGGCTGCCCGCCCCTACTGCAATAACCATCAGTTCTGCCGGTGCCCCCGCTCCGATCAGTGGAATAACCATTCCTGATGCAGTAAGTGCTGCCACGGTAGCAGAACCAAGGGTAATGCGGAGCATAGCCGCGATGAACCATCCCAGCAGTAAAGGCGACACCGGTAAATTGGCTGTCAATGTTTTTACCTGTTCTCCGATACCGCTGTCCACCAGAATCTGTTTGAATGCGCCGCCGGCAGCAATAATCAGGATGATCATGGCAACACCCTTTACTCCCTCCGCGCAGGAATCCATCGCCCTTTGCAGAGGTATATTTTGTATAACAAGCGTTAACAGGATTGCAAAAAGCAAGGCCACAGTTGGATCAGCAAGAAATTCAAACAGGTGTCTGGCAAAAGGGTTTACGCTGAGCAACCCGCCGATTGTACCCGCTGCAATGAAGAATATCGGAGAAAGCGCGGTCACAAAGCTCTTAAATGCTGAAGGCAAATCTGCATCTTCTGTCAGGGTAAGCGGATCACTGTCTTTGCTGCGCAAAGGCAACCTGATGATGGACCTTGGAAACAGGACACCTGCAATCACTGCAATAGGCAAACTTAGTATCAGTCCGTAAATCAATGTTTTACCTAGATCTGCATGAAAGATACTGGCCAGTGCCACCGGCCCGGGATGCGGGGGCAAAAATCCGTGTGTCACAGATAGTGCCGCAGCCATGGGGATACCTACATAAAGCTTAGGCAGTTTGGCTGCTGAAGCAATGCTGAAAACCAGGGGGATAAGCACTACAAACCCGGCATTATAGAATAAGGGGATACCGACAAGGATACCCGTGAGCAATACTGCCCATTGTATGTTCCCGATGCCAAATATCCTGATCAGTACATAAACGATTTTCTTAGCCGCACCGCTGTCTTCCGCCAGCTTGCCCAGCATCGCACCAAGTGCAAGTACCATCACCATTCCACCCAGCGTACTGCCGATACCGTTGGTCACAGAACTCATTACTTTTTGCACCGGCAAGCCCAGCATCAGCCCTGTAAGTACTGATACAATCAGCAGGGACAACATCGGATTAACTTTTTTTAGAATGAGAATGAGCAGAATGACGATACCGGCTAGTACAAACAGTAAATCCATGAAAATGATATTTGGTTATTTCTTTTCAAGATAAGGTAAATTCTTTAGAAATACTATGGCAGCTCGTTATACCATCCTGCAGGCAGAAGATTTCAGTGTATTATCAAAAAAATATGGTATAATTTTCCGATGCCTTCTGGTATTTTTCAATAGCAGGCAGCATCGAAACATGATACCATATTTTTTTTAGTAAAGAAAGACTTACCCTTCAGGCCAATTAATCAGCCACAGCACGGAACATCAATGCCCCAACAGTCAAATTCGTCCTGCTGTCAATCAGAATCGCAGAGCCATTAGCTTTATTCTCAGCATACAGATCATAAGCAAGTTCATCAGCCGTTTTGATAACCACGCGGCCAATATCATTCAGCTTAAACTCATATGCATCTTCTTTTTCCAGCGTATTGATATTTACTTTATACAAGATCTCGCGTACCTTACATTTGGTCAGCTTGCTGTTATGCTGTAAGAAATAAGTAATCGTATCATCCATAGGTTTATTGTCCATCCAGCATAGATCAGCCTCGATCAGCTGAGAACTTTGCGGCAGCGAAGCCGAATTTACCAGGACATCGCCCCTGCTGATATCGATATTATCCTTCAGGTGCAAGGTTACAGACATGCCTGCAGTAACCTCTTCAGGTGCCTTGTCGAAAACCTCAATTTTATCAATTACAGAACTGCTGCCGGATGGCAATACAGTAACCCTGTCATTTACTTTAAAAGTTCCGCTTAAAACCCTTCCGGCATAACCTCTGTAATCATGAAGTTCATCTGTCTGCGGACGGATTACCCATTGCACAGGCATACGCGCATAATCAGATGTCTGGTTACCCGTTACCTCTACAGTCTCCAGGAAATCCAGCAGGCTTGTACCTTTGTACCATGGCATATTCTCAGAGCGGTTCACAATATTATCCCCTCTCAAGGCACTTACCGGAATGAAAGTTACATCATTCAGTTTCAGGTTAGCGGCCAGTAAAGTTTTATACGTTTCGGTAATGTTATTGTATACCTCTTCGCTGTAACCTTCCATATCCATTTTATTGATACAGATTACCACATGGCTTACGCCCAGGAGTGATACCAGATAAGAGTGGCGGATAGTCTGTTCAACCACACCATTACGGGCATCTATAAGAATGATCGCAAGATTGGCAGTAGACGCACCCGTAACCATGTTACGTGTATATTGAATGTGTCCGGGGGTATCAGCAATGATAAACTTGCGTTTCTCTGTCTGGAAGTATTTGTAGGCAACATCAATAGTAATACCCTGTTCACGCTCTGCTCGCAGTCCGTCAGTCAGGATGGCAAGGTCAATAGATCCGTCATCATTTTTGCGGTTGGAGCTTTGTAAAGCTTCCAGCTGATCCGCGAGGATGGAACCGGTATCATATAATAAGCGACCTATCAGGGTACTTTTCCCGTCGTCAACACTTCCTGCTGTAAAAAATTTAAGTATGTTCATTAAAAGTATCCTCCTTTTTTGCGGTCTTCCATAGCTGCTTCCGATACTTTATCATCAAGGCGGGCACCACGTTCACTTATTTTTGAAGCGCTGATCTCTTCTATAATATCGTCAATCTGATCAGCTTCAGATTCAACAGCTGCAGTACAGCTCATGTCGCCCACTGTGCGGAACCTAACCATGCGGTTAGTGATCACATCAGCTTCGTCCATGTTTAAAAACGGAGATGCAGCCATCAGCTGGCCGTTTCTGGTAATGGTATCCCTTTTATGGGCAAAATAGATTGAGGGAAGATCCATTTTTTCCCTTCGGATATAGTTCCAGACATCAAGTTCAGTCCAGTTACTTATCGGGAAGACCCTTACGTTTTCACCTTTGTGGATCTTACCGTTATAGATGTTCCACAGTTCGGGACGCTGACGTTTAGGGTCCCACTGTCCGAATTCATCCCTTACAGAGAAGATCCGTTCTTTGGCCCTGGCTTTTTCTTCATCCCGCCTGGCACCGCCGATACAGGCATCAAAACCATGTTTAGCTATTGTATCCAGCAGCGTTACCGTTTGCAGTGAATTTCTGCTTGCATTTTTACCTTTTTGCTCGATTACCTTTCCTTCGTCAATAGACTCCTGTACATAACCTACGATCAGTTTCTCGCCTAAGCGCTCTACCATCTTGTCCCTGTACGTAATCGTTTCTTCAAAGTTGTGGCCGGTATCGATATGTACCAGCGGGAAAGGGAATTTTCCCGGGCGGAATGCTTTTTCTGCAAGCCTTACCAGCGTAATGGAGTCTTTACCGCCAGAAAACAACAGTGCAGGCTTTTCAAACTGCCCGGCTACCTCACGCAGAATGTGAATTGCTTCTGCTTCTAATTCGTCTAAATAATCTAAGTTATATTTACTCATGTGCTTTACATTATTGTGTGGCATGCAAACCACATTCTTTCTTCGATTGATCTTCCCACCACCATCTTCCGGCTCTGAAATCCTCGCCCGGTTGTACTGCCCTGGTGCAGGGTGCACAGCCTATGCTCGGAAATCCACGATCATGAAGCGTATTGTATACAATATTATTCTTTTTTATATAGGCTTTAACATCTTCCAAACTCCATTCAAATATCGGGTGGAATTTAACCAGCTGATTGCCCTCGTCCCATTCCAGGTTAGCCATATCATGACGGTTTAACGACTGATCTGCCCTGATGCCGGTAACCCATAACTTGTTACCGCTAAGCGCCCTTTTCAAAGGAACGATCTTGCGGATATGACAGCACTCTTTCCTGTTCTCCACCGATTCGTAAAAACTGTTCGGGCCTTTCTTTGACACCATTTCTTCCAGTGCCTCCACATCCGGATAGAACGCATGGATCGGCTTATTATAGTTTTCCAGCGTCCTGTTCCAAACATAGTAAGTTTCGGGAAATAACCGGCCGGTTTCGAGCGTAAAAACTTTTACAGGGAGGTCATTTGCAAATATCATATCAGTGATCACCTGGTCTTCCCATCCAAAGCTGGTAGAAAAAGTGATTTGTCCGGGAAATTTCTGCGCAAGGAAACCTATGGCCTCAACCGGTCCCATATCCTTGATCTGCACAGCAATTTCATCCAGGTATTCTTTCATTATATAACTTTTAAAATAAACAAAATAATGCTTCTCAGACTCACAGCTATGACGATGATCCCTACGGATACCATAATGCTCTTTGCAGAGATGCGGTTAGAAACTTTTGCAGCTATAGGCGCAGCTAATGCGCTGCCTATTACCAGACCTGCAACTGCTTCCCAGTGCGCCGATTTCAGCATCGTTACAAATGTAAGCGAGCTGAGCAAAGCAATAAAAAAGCGGGTCAGTTTTACCGTACCCAGGGAGAACCTCGCATTTCTGCCGCCTGCTATCAGGCTTGACAATACGATGGAACCCCATCCGCCACCACCTACAGCATCAATAAAACCACCACCTAAACCTAAAAGGCCGATCTTTTTGATCTTGCCGTCTTTGTGCAGAGGTACCTTACTGAAAGCCTTTTTTAATATCACCCAGCCCAGTATCAGCGTATAGAGTGAAACAAAAGGTTTAGTATATGCACTGTAATGTTCAAGTGAGGATAAGAGATAGGCACCTGAAACAGCACCTATAATTCCAGGGATGATCAGAAGCTTAAATAGCTTCCAGTTGATATTCCCCATGCGGTAATGCATCCAGCCTGCAATGCCGCAGCTGAGTACTTCCGAAAGATGGACACCCATACTTGCCGAAGCCGGCGGTATGCCCATCGATAACGAGAAGGCTGTGGAAGTTACTCCATAAGACATGCCTATTGCCCCGTCAATCATGGCAAAAACGAAACCTCCGAAAAGGAACCAGTAAAACATCGGGTTGATTTCAGCAACGTATGCCTGAAACTGCGGTTCCCTGTTCCAGAAAACAGCAATTAAAATTGCGAGTGATGCCACAATTGTCAACCAGATCAGGAGCCTGAATTTAGGATAGGATGGTTTACTGACCGTTACCGCTTTTGGTTCAACTTTCTGTTCTGATTCTACCAGAACAGCACTCACCTCGTTCAGTTTCTTAACTTTCGCACTGAAATCTCCTTCTAAAGTATTACGGAATTGACTCATTTGCTGCAATGTAATATCCAGTTCGGCTGGCAGGGCCTCATTGAAAAGTTCTTTTAATCTTTTAGCTATCGTTGGTGATTTGCCATTGGTAGATATGGCAATTTTAAGGTCACCCTTCTTTACCACAGATCCCAGGTAAAAATCGCAGAGCTCAGGTTTATCTGCCACGTTCACCAGCAATTTTAATGCATGGGCATCACGCTTGATTTCCTCATTTAAAACATTATTGTTTGTCGCAGCGATCACCAGGTCTCCATGAGCAAGATCGGCCGCTGCATAACTCTTATTAAACAGACTGATCTGGGGCAATCTTGCCGCCAGTTCAGCTACCTCGCTGCAGACTACCTCTGCAATGATGGTAATCCTGGCATGCCCGCTTTGTGCAAGTACAGCACTGAGCTTTTCAAGTCCCACAGGTCCTGCGCCAATGATTACGGTATGTAACTGGTTAAGCTTTAAAAAAACAGGAAATAACTGGTTGCCTTCTGATTCCACGTCCCTAAGCTATAACTCTTCTTTAATTGCTGCAAAGAAATCTCTGATCGGCTGAAAATCAGGATGCAGGGAAACCACTTCACCGAATACCAGGATAGCGGGTGCCTCAATTCCTTTTTCCTCCACCACTTCAACAATAGTGTCTACAATACCTATCGCCAGTTTCTCATTATCCGTTGAACCACTCTGTATAACTGCTACGGGAAGATTGTTTTTATGCTCCGTCTGGTACAATTTCACAATATCCTTCAGCTTGTTCAGTCCCATAAGTACAACAACTGTCGCTTTGGTACGTGCCGCTTCATAAAGGTCATTGGAGATTGCACCTGATGTGGTTGTTCCTGTCACTACCCAGAAGCTTTCACTCAAACCCCGGTGTGTTACGGGAATCTGCTGTAAACCGGGCACTGAAATGGAACTCGACAGGCCTGGAATCACCTTCGCGGGTATACTATATCCTTCTGCAAAGTTCAGCTCTTCATAACCGCGTCCGAATACAAATGGATCTCCCCCTTTTAAACGAACCACATGGCCATAATGAAGCGCATAATCTACCATCAGCTTGTTGATTTCTTCCTGCGTGGAGGAATGTGCGCCAAAGCGCTTTCCTACAAATACCCTGATCGAATCTGCCGAAGCATATTCCAGTACTTTTTCATTTACCAGGGCATCGTATAAAACCACATCCGCATCTTTCAGTGCGTTTGCACCTTTCATGGTGATGAGTTCAGGATCACCCGGACCAGCGCCAACGAGCGTGATCCTGGGTTCTCTTATTTTTCTTTTGGATGGCTGTATCATGAGTTTACCTCAGCGCCCCTTTTCGCTGCCATTGCTTTATAAAAATCAGTTGCCTGATTCAGATAAGTGATTGCAAAATCCTGAGCAGGTTCGTTTTTATTGATTTTCAGCACAAATTCATTGAAGGTCTCAGGTAATACCACCTCGCCGGTTTCAACAAAATGGGCATCAAATTCTCTGATGATACCGATCTGTGTACTGCTGTTTACACCTTTATCCAGTAACAATGCTTTTGCGGTATTAACCAGCACACTGTAGGAATGATAAATAGCATCAGACCATGCTCCTCTTTCGAATGCTTCAGCAGCCCACTGCAGTTTCTCTTCACCTTCCAGTAAAAGTGTCGCTACAAGGTCAATCACCACACCGGCACATTCGCCAACGCCAATTGCAGTTTCAAAGGTTTCTTCATGTCCCCAATCCACATACTCATGATCCTGCAGCGTAGTGAGGTCGGCAATAGGTTTCAGCATCTGGTAGAAATAATCTTTTCCTCTCTCATCATAATAATGGTGGAAACTTTCTTGCTCTGCCGAATTCGCATTGAAGTCGTCCAGAACAGCACGTAAAACCGCTGGAGCACGTTTGGTAGGTGTTTTGATCACGCGCTCCGCTACCCTTCCTTCGCCATTGCCTACTGTTCCGCCGCCAAGCATCACCTGTACCGCAGGAACAACTTTACCGTTTGCTTTCACAGAGCTTCCGTGGAAACCGATGTGGGCAAGGCCATGCTGACCGCAGGAGTTCATACACCCGCTGATCTTGATCTTGATATCCTTATCGTAAACCAGGTCAGGATATTCATCATAGATCACGTTTTCCAGCACTACTGCAAGAGACATACTGTTGGAGATACCAAGGTTACAGGTATCAGTTCCAGGACATGTAGTTACATCTGCAATACTGTCAAATCCAGGTACTGCATAGTTCAGTGCATTCAGGTTCGTGTAGAGCGGAAGCAGTGCTTCTTTGCGTACAAATTTCAATAACAATCCCTGGTTCTGGGTGATACGGATTTCATCCGCAACATACGGGCGGATAGCTTCTACCAACACCCTGGCATGCTCAGTTTTGATGTCACCTTTCGGGACCTTGATATATACGCCGTAGAATCCACTTTGTTTCTGTTCAAAAACATTGGTATCCAGCCATTGCTGATAATGATTTTCATCCGCTGGTTTGGCAACGGTAACAGCAACCGGAGCCGGGAAAGCAGGCAGGGGAACTGTACCTGTATCTATTTTAAATACTTTTGATTTATTGGCTATAACTTCTTCTGCGACCAGGCGGTTTACTTCTTCCAGTCCCAGTTTCTGTACCAGGTATTTCATTCTGGCTTTGTTCCTGTTGGTTCTTTCGCCATACCGGTCGAACACACGCAGTACAGATTCAGTATATGGAATAATCAGATCTTCGTGCAGGAATTCATGGGTAACACTGGCCAGAAATGGCTGTGCACCTAATCCGCCGGCAAACATCACTTTAAAACCGCGTTCACCTGCCTCGTTGATCTTTGGGATAAAACCCAGATCATGAATGTAGCTGAATGCAGTATCTTTTTCAGTTGATGAAAAGGAGATTTTGATCTTCCTGCCCATTTCCTGGCAGATCGGGTTACGCAGGAAGTATTTGAATACAGCCTGTGCATATGGGGAAACATCAAACGGTTCATCAGGGTTGATCCCTGAATCCGGAGATGAGGTTACATTTCTAACGGTATTTCCGCAGGCTTCGCGCAGTGTAATGTCGTCACGTTCCAGTTCTGCCCACAATTGCGGCGTACGGTCGAGACTCACATAATGGATCTGTATATCCTGTCTGGTGGTTAAATGCAGGTTTCCGCTTCCGTATTCATCAGATACATCTGCAATACGCAGCAACTGCTTAAAAGTAACCTTTCCAAACGGGAGTTTAATACGGATCATTTGCACCCCGGGCTGACGCTGGCCGTAAACGCCACGTGCAAGCCTTAAGCTGCGGAACTTTTCATCGTGTATTTTTCCTTCACGAAAGGCACGGATCTTCTGCTCAAGATCTATAATATCTTTTTCTACTATCGGATTTTCAAACTCCGTTCTAAAACTCTGCATTTCAATAAATCTTGGTTAGGAAATGTTTTGTGTAGAGCTGTTGTGACCACTCTATAGCCCAAATATATACATTCTATATAGAAATGGTAGTTATTAACGCGAAAAAATGACAAAAAGCTTAGAGCAATGTGTCAGAAGGCACCCTGATAATTTCTGCCGGCTCCTATTTATTTTTTCCTTAAATTTCGCATCTTTTCAAATTATCCTGTTTCCATGCTGATTGTAGCCTACATCATTCTTGCCTTAGTTATAATTTATGTGCTTGTTTATTTTTATAAAAAGCTGTCTGAGAAAACGAACCGTGAAAGACTCAGGCAGGATTGGGGCCAGGCCAAAAACAGCAGGTACATAGATCTGGATTCTGTAGAGAATTATTTTTTAAATACCATTGCGGACTCAGCGGAGAAGTTGCAGCTTATTTCTGATAAGGTGGCTACAGACCTTTACCTGAACGAGGTATTTAAGCTGGTAGACCGCACAGTTTCACGCGTGGGACAGCAGTTTTTATATGCAAGACTGCGTACACTCGACAAAGATCCTGCGGCACTGATCATCCAGGATGCTTTTGCTGAACTGATTGCAGGAGACGAGGAACTGAGATTAGATACGCAGGTCACTTTACAGAAGCTGGAGAAAAACGACTCCTATTATTTCCAGGACCTGGTCTATGCAAAGAAAATCGACCGCCCGGAGTTTATGCCGCTGATCTATCTGCTGACCTTTCTAAATGTAGCCTGCCTGTTTGCAGGTTTCTTCTACCCTACTGCCTTTCTGGTATTTGGCGGGATATTTATAATCAATTCAGGTATTCATTACTGGAACAAAAATAATGTGAGTGTACACACCTCTTCGCTTGGAGAATTCCTGAAGGCATTTGATACAGCCAAAAACTTAGATGCGGATGAAAAAATCAGGGCACATTTCCCGGACACTGCCGGTCTCATCCGGGAACTTACGCCGCTGAAGAGGAAAATGATCGGGGTAAAACTTGACAATATGGCTGAGGGCGATGCTGCCGTGGTAGGTTTCCTGGTCTTTGAACTTTTAAAAATTGCATTCAATATCGAGATCATCTCTTTTTATTCTATTATAGATTCGCTCAGGGAGAAAAGGGAAAAACTGAAAGATCTGTTTAAGTTTATTGGTATTGTGGATACTGCAATATCTATCGCGGCTTTCAGATCGTCCCTGGATGAATATTGTAAACCTGTTTTTAGCAGTACCAGTGGCCTGGAAGTAGAAAGAATCAAACATCCCCTCATTGCGAACTGTGTACCTAACGATCTGCATCTGGAGCAGAAGAATCTTTTGCTGACAGGCTCTAATATGTCGGGCAAGACGACCTTCATTCGTTCGGTAGGTATCAATATGATTTTAGGTCAGACACTTTTTACTTGCCTGGCAAGCAGGTTTGTGATGCCTTATTCAAAGATTTTCTCCTCTATTACTATTTCTGACAGCCTGCTGGAAGAGAAGAGTTATTATTTTGAGGAGATGAGGATTATCAAAGAATTTATAGAGGAATCCGGCACTAAGGAACCTTCGTTCTTTATCCTTGATGAGATCTTTAAAGGCACAAATACGATCGAAAGGGTTTCTGCGGGGAAAGCGATCCTCTCCTACCTTGCCAAAAACAATAACCTGGTTTTTGTATCCACGCATGATACTGAACTGAATGAACTGCTCAAGACAGAATATGACCTGTACCATTTTACAGAAGCAGTTGCAGAGCAGGAACTGATATTTGACCATACAATCAAAAAAGGTCCTTTAAAAACCAGGAATGCGATTAAGATTTTAGAAATTAATGGTTACCCTACCTCTATCATCACTGATGCCAATGCTACGGTAGACCTGTTGATGCAGACTTAGTCGGTAATCTGCGGATAGCGCACGTTTTTGTATTTATCCTGCTGTACATGTACTTTCAGTCCCTTAAAGGTTTCCAGTGGTCCTTTTGTGGCAAACAGGTTGATCAGCCAGGCGGGTATAGTTCCCATGGGATCTACTTCAAGCACATATTCTGCGCGGACCTGGTTTTTAGCCAAGGGAGTGATTGTCCAGTAGCCTACCGAATGGGGTATCCTTACGATTTTGTCCTTCTGCGGTACATAACCGGGGATGCATGGAGAATTTACAGTGATCACTTTTGTCTGAGGATTTTGCGATACCTGTAAATGCACCACATAATCGCGGTTTTCACAAGGCCAGGGTACATCGAGTTCTGAATAATAGATCAGGTCGAGTGGAGATGTCTTTTTGACCATCACATTTGTCTTGCTGTGGTAAACCCATTCATCACAGGTTTCTATATCCATAATAGCCGCCAGTAATTGAGAGCTGCCGGCCTGAATCGTACTTACCACTTTTATCGCCTTTAACCTGGGATTTGAAGCAGGACGGGTATATACGTATATTCCCTCATGTCGGGTGGATAATGTCCAGTTATCCTGAGCCTGCGTACTGGAGATATTCAGGAAGAAGAACGCTATAGCAATAATTAAAACAGATACTGAGGCTGAACGACACATAATTTTTCTGTGGAATCAGAGTTAATCCAATCGGGCAACAAAATTAAGCAAAATCCTTTTTTCCAGCTCAGAATAAAGGTTTTAACAAAGTCATCTTCGCGTAATTATCTTAGCAGGATTTTTATTGTTTGTAACATTGTTGTATATTTGTTTAACAAAAATCTAAAAAGCCTCACCAAAACCTTAACTTATCTGAAGTAAAAACTACCTAATTAATCGTATCACCACATAGCACTTAAACCAAATTCTATGAGAAAATACCTTTTAGGCGGAGCAGGACTTATTCTTAGCACACTTGCACTGACCATCATTAGCTGGGTTCCATCATCACAAACAATTTCATCACCAAAAATTGTTACTGAAGATTCATTGTACACGATGCATGTCAGCAAAATTTACAATGGAGCCCACCTGGACCAGGCCGGACTGAGACCTGAGGTTTTTCAAAAAGCACTGACAGGGTTTTACAACCTGAAGAACAGCGGAAAGATCTCTGCCGATAAATCTATTTTAACGATTGCGGATATGGATCAGAACAGTACAAAGAAACGTCTTTGGATTATCGATCTGAACAATGATTCTCTTTTGCTGAACACCTGGGTTGCCCATGGATCACGCAGCGGCGATGATCTTGCAACACGCTTTTCAGATGTGAATGACTCTAACGAAAGCAGCCTTGGCTTTTATGTAACTGCAGAAGTTTACAGAGGTAAACATGGACGCTCGTTACGTCTGGACGGAATGGATGAGGGTTACAATGCGAATGCAAGAAAAAGATCTATAGTAGTTCATGGTGCACCTTACGTGAGCCAGGGAACGATCAACCAGTTGGGAAGACTGGGCCGCAGTCAGGGTTGCCCTGCTGTTGCGCAGGAACTTGCTGATCTGGTGATCAATACCATTGAGGGCAAAACTGTAATCTTTATCAACGGTAATGACCGTGCTTATGCGTCTAAATATCTTGATGCGCATCTTGCAGCAAACGCCGCTCTTATCAACAGGGACAGTGTTGTGAACGCTAAAGATTCACTGGTAACTGCAAAAATTTAATACCGGAATTCAGTTAAAAGACTCCATTCTTCCGAATGACATTCATCACTGCCGGATATGGATGGCAGTCAACTCTATTGCATTTCCAATAGAAGTCCAATACAAGTCCAATTATTCCCGGTAAAAATTGGACTTCAATTGGACTTGCATTGGACTTCTATTGGAATTCCCCGCTCTCCTTCCTAACAGCATACTGGATCCTGCCTCAGCTCAGGGTAAAATACTTAAGCTGCTAGATGGCACCTGTTTTTTGTAGATAGGTATACAAAACAATATCCAGTCCATATACATCTTTTCGAACCTGAACCGTTCCTGCTGGATTCACCCATGCAGTAAAATAGGTAAGATATACTGGTACCTTCACAGGTAATGAAATATTGGTTGCAATAGCTACAGTATCAGCCATCTGTTTTTTGATCTGTTCAAATTTGGCACCGTCACCGAACAGGGCATGCGCAAAATCAAGAGGTTTCTCTAAACGTACACATCCGTGGCTTACTGCCCGCATCGATTGATTAAATGCTGCTTTTGCCGGGGTATCATGCAAATAGACTGCACTCTGATTATTGAACAGAAACTTGATCTTTCCCAGAGAATTATCTTCGCCCGGGCGTTGTTTGAACTGGTATTTTTTTCCTGCATCTCCGGCCGCCCAGTCAATGGTCTCCGGATCTTCAATAATTTTACCATTTTCAAAAACATCAATATTGTGATTTGCCAGGTAAAATTTGTCCTCGGCAGCAGATTTGGAAATCTCTTTGGTAGCTATGCTTTCAGGGATATTCCAGACAGGGTTAACCTGCACACTGTGGATCATACTGTTCAGCTGGGGTGTTTCCCTTGAAAATGGCCTGTCTTTTTTCAGATCGTTTTCATCGTACTCCTGAATATTATCGGTAAAATCTTTATTCCTTCCCTCTCCCACACAAACTTTCATATTCAGTACAGATGTTCCTTTCTCCATCACATCAAGCCTGTAGTCTGCAATATTTACAATCACATACTTATCTTCTTCAGGTTTATTTTTCCACCTTAATCTCTCCAGATTTACTTTCAGGATTTTCTGCGTTTCATCTGCTGCCATACCCGGAGCCGCAGTTTTTTCCTTAAGTACTTTCTGCAGTGCCAGGTACTGCTGATTTTTCGGCTGTATACTGTCCAGGTAAACCTTAAGGTCTTTGATTGCGAAGATGCGGTTTACAGCATTGCTGTCGGGCCTTTTCGTATCAGTGTAGTAGTTGGCATAAATACGTTTAGGGCTTATTACGCCAAACTGAAGGGCATTACTATATCTGATCAGCGAGTTGGCTGCAAGCAATTCAAGCCGGGCAATTTCCTGATAAGCCTGTTCAGTGGTTTTCAGCTTCGATTTATCATAAAGCTGATCTGTAAGTTCTTTATATTCCTTCGCTTTAAAAAGCTCTGGGGCCAATCCGTGATCTGCAGCTTTATCAAAATAGCTGAGCATCACCTGCAGCTCTTTTCCTTTGACATGCTGCAGAATGAGGGCAGGTTCATAACCGTTTTTCTCGTAAAAAGCATTGATCAGTTTCGGATAGGCAAAACTGGATTGCTGCTCTTTCAGCGTTTGCTTGAACACTTCTGCAAATGCATCATTTTCTACATTTTTAAACACCTTGTTTCCTGTTTCGGTGTAAAGGATTTTACCCAGATCTGAGCGGCTTTTTTTACAGGATTGTATAACACATGTAACGGTGAAAGCGAGTATGAGAGCAACTGTTACCCCTGGCTTTCGGCTTCGGAATTTTCTAAACATATGCCCTATCAACATCATCTGAGCAGAATTGTTTAACTATTTGAGCTGATTTCTTTATACAAAAAGAGAAATTGAATATTTAGTTTAAATGTTAAAACATTAAAGTAGTTTATTTGTAGGGTAGATAATATTACACTAAAAAATTGAATGATGACATCAGCAAAATCTTATGCTGCACAAAGTGCAGAATCACCATTAGCACCACATGCCCTCGACCGTCGCGAGCCGGGAGCTGATGATGTAGAGATCAAAATATTATATTGTGGCGTATGCCATTCAGATATCCACACTGCACGTAATGAATGGGGTGCAACAATGTATCCTGTAGTTCCGGGTCACGAAATTGTGGGTACTGTAACCCGCGTAGGTGAAAATGTAAGCAAGTTCAAAGAAGGTGATACTGTAGGTGTTGGCTGTTTTGTAGACTCATGCGGACATTGTGAAAGCTGCAAGGATGACCAGGAGCAGTACTGCGAAAATGGTCATACACAAACTTACAATGCATTAGAGCAGGACAAAAAGACTATTACTTATGGTGGTTACTCCAGCTCTATAGTGGTTACCCAGGATTTCGTCCTGTCGGTTTCTGATAAATTGCCACTTGAAAAAGTAGCTCCTTTATTGTGTGCAGGTATCACTACCTATTCTCCGTTACGCCATTGGGGAGTGAAAGAAGGTCATAAACTTGCAGTTGTTGGCTTAGGCGGTCTTGGACACATGGCAGTAAAACTGGCTTCTTCCATGGGTGCTGAAGTAACCATGCTGAGCCGCTCTCCAAAAAAGGAAAAAGATGCTGCTGAACTGGGCGCTCACCATTTCAAACTGACTACTGATAAAGATACCATGAAAGAACTGGCAGGTACTTTCGATTTTATTATCGATACTGTTTCTGCTGAGCATGACTATGATGAGTACCTGAGATTATTGAAAACGAACGGTGTTATGGTATTGCTGGGCGTTCCGCCGGTACCTGCTTCTGTGAGCCCTGCAGGTTTGATTTTTGGTCGCCGCAGTTTGGTTGGTTCACTGGTTGGTGGTATCAAGGAAACTCAGGAAATGCTGGATTACTGTGCTGAGCACAATATTACTTCTGATGTTGAAATGATCAATATTAACCAGATCAATGAGGCTTATGAGAGGACGCTTGCCGGTGATGTTCATTATCGGTTTGTGATTGACATGAGTACGCTTTAGTCGATCAGGGGGATTAAAAGACAAGGGTTGGATTGAGGCTGCCTGCTGCTGAAAAAGCACCAGAAGGCCTCAATCCAACCCTTGTCTTTTAATCCCAAGTTGATCCAGGGCGCTTCAACCGGGTTTACCCACCACACCCACCGTTATAAAAACCCACCGTTTTAGAAGCCACCGATGTAAAAAACCAGTGTTATAGAACCCATCAGGGTAAACCCACCGTTATAAAAACCCACCGTTATAAAAACCCACCGTTATAAAAACCCACCGTTATAAAAACCCACCGTTGTAAAAACCCACCGTTGTAAAAGACCGCCGATGTAAAAACCAGTGTTATAGAACCCATCAGGGTAAACCCGCCGTTGTAAAAACCCACCGTTTTAGAAGCCGCTGTTTTAGAAGCTACGGATGCAGAAAACCAGTGTTATGGAACCCACCGTTGTAAACCCGCCGATGTAAAAACCCATTGTTATAGAATCTATCGGGGTAAACCCACTTTGCGAAAAGCGGATGTTAAAAGCATATTTTACAGTACTTGGTTGCCATAACTGTACAGGGCTATTTTGCTGGTTCCGCCGGGTTCTCTGCTCAGCTGGATCTGGGTACCAATTCTCTCTTTGAGGGCTTCTACATGGGAGATGATACCAATGTTTTTACCGCTGGCCTGCAGGTTTTCGAGGGCAGTGATGGCTACGTCCAGGGTTTCTGCATCGAGGGTTCCAAATCCCTCATCGATGAACAAGGAGTTGATTTGTACCTTACGGCTTGCCAGATCTGATAATCCAAGGGCGAGGGCAAGGCTCACGAGGAAGCTTTCGCCGCCGGAGAGGGTTGACATCGGCCTTATTACGTCGGCCTGGTAGGCGTCGATGATCTGAAGGTCCAGATCTTTCCCGGGGCTTTTCAGGATGCTGTAGCGGTCACTAAGGCGCAGTAAATGACGGTTGGCCAGTTCTGTTAATCTCGCCAGGGTGAGGCCCTGGGCAAACCGGCTGAATTTCTTGCCGTCTGCTGATCCGATCAGGGCAGAGAGCTTTTGGAAACGGTCGGACTCCTGACGTTGTTTCTCGATTTGCTGTACTACTTCAATATGTTTGAGTTTGAGCAGGTCATCATCGGAGATCACCTGGTTCAATCTGCCTTTTTGCTGCTGAAGGAGCGACAGTGCCTGTCCCTGCTCTTCGAGGCGGGGTGCAAGTAGATCTTTTGGTTCTTCTGTCAGGGCCTTCTCAACTTCAGCTTCCAGCTCTTTTTCGGTTGCTGAAAGCAGGCTTTTGCCTGTTGCGATTCGCTGTGCGGATTCCTGTTGTAGTGCGGCAACCGTATTTGCTTCTTCGTCAGGCAGGAACACTTCATTCAGTTCTTCAACAGAAGTTATACCCTCCGTGCTGAGCTTTGCTGTTAATTTTTCCAGTTGCGCTGCAAACAGGTTTTTAGTTGTAAGGTATGAGGTGTTCAGGTGCAGCTGACGGTCTTCGATAATCTTCAGGCGCTCCTGTTTCAGCTGCAGGTCCTGCTGCAGTTCTTCAGTGCGGACTCTGTATTTCCTTAGTTCGTTGCTCATATCAGAACGCTCCTTTAAGGGATCTTTCGTGCCGAACATTTCCTGCCGCTCCTGCTGTAGCTGCTGTAATTTTATTTTGTTTTCCTGGAGCTGCAGAGCAAGCACTTCTACATTGGCTTTCTTTTCGCTGATCGCTTTTTCCAGGTTTTTCTCTTCCGTTTCCTGCTCACGGAGGTCGAGTTCCAGGCGTTTTAATTCCTGTTCGGACTCCCGGTAACGCAGGTAACGGTTATTCATCTCGGGCAGCACCTGTTCTGCGAGGCTTGCATCAAAAAGAATCCCAAAAGGTTGCAGTACAACTCCAGCCTGCTCTTCAAGTGTTTTAATTTCCTGTCCGACACTGCTGAGCTGCTGTAAATTCAGTTTCAGCTGTTGCTCTGCAAACGTAATTTCCAAGCCTGCCTGTTCGGCTTTGCTGATCAGTTGTGCCAGGGCTTCTCTCTGTTGGACAATCCGAGTTTCCAGTCCGGTGATCTGCTTCTGCAGGTGTTTGGCCTGATCTGATTGTTCTCTGAGCGCAGCCTGTTGGACTTTTTTTCTTTCGATAACTGCGGCAATGATCCCAGGTTTGGTGATATCAAGAGGTTTGGGTAATTGTGCATTATTCTGTTCAAACTCTGTAACAGTCTGGGCAAGAGCAGTTGTTGAAAGCACCAGGTTTTTACTTCCTGTTTCCGACTGGTGGCTCAGGGTATTTATGATGATCAGCTGGGCATCCAGCTGGGTTTTCAGCAGCTGGAGTTTTACACGCTGCTGGTTGCGCCGTTCTTCGGCTTCGCTCATACGGGATACATATTTCCCTTCCACAAATGGGTGATGGATCGAACCACACAGCGGGCAGGGTTGTTCTTCCTGCAGCTGCAGCCGGTCGGCATCATATTTTTGCACCTTTACTTCCAGTTCATAGATCTGCTGAAGGTGGCTGAGCAGCTCAGTTTCCTTTTCAGTTTCAAGCTGAAGATGGCCCGATAGTGCCTGGGCTTCCTTCTTCTCTGCCTGCAATTCCATAAGCCTTTTCTCCTGTGCGGTTTGTTCCTGCGCGAGTGCTGCGTAAGAACCGGCTAACTTGAATTGCTGCTCAGCGGTATGGATTAACACCGGGAACCCGCTGAGTTCCTGTTCCAGCTGTTCGGTATTTCTACCTGCCAGCACTGCATTCAATGATTGCAGATGCTGCTGAACAGCCTGTTGGGTATCTGTTAAGGATTGTTCTGCTAACTTGATATGTTGTGATGTTTCCAGCAGAGAAACCTTGCCCTGTTGCTGCCGTTTGATATAACCCGATTGCTCATCAGTGATAGCAGCGTTTTTGAGCTTCAGGGCAGAAAGTTGTTTGAGGAGTTGCTGTAATACAACCACCTGTTTATCAAGCGCGGCATCAGCTTTATGTACTTTTAACCAATCTGAAAGTACCGAAATCCTTTCACGGATAGTTTTTAGCCGCGCAACGAGGTTCAGCTTTGAAGCTTCTGTTTGCTGCATGTTCAGAAAAGCTGCTTCAAAAGTGCTGAGTACAGTTCCCAGCTGACTTCCTGCCTGCTCTATCAGGATATCTTTTTTGCTTACGGCATCAAATACCGGCCCCATTTCATTCAGGGTTTTCTCTTTTAGCTCAGCCTGCTGTTTAGCAGCAATCAGTTCTTCCCTGGTGATTTTTTCTTCTTTTAGCACTTTGGGTTGTTGCAGCTCAGCGGCTTCAAGGTCTGTTTCGATCTGCTGACGCTGGAGTCCTATAGTATTCAGTTCTGCCAGGGCAGGGCGGTGCACGAGTGCACGCAGGTGATTCTGCAATTTTACAAATCTGGGCTGATGAGCTGCATCCTGCAGTTCGGCTTCGGCTAAAGACTGTAAGAGTTGCTGTTTTTTATCACTGAGCTTTTCCAGCTGCAGTAACCAGTTGAGCTTGGCCCTCAGTGCAGACTCTTCTTCTTTCGTTGATTTTTCCTGCGCCGACAGTTCCTGGAGATCGGTTAAATATGCCCTCCTTTCTTCTGCTGACAGCAGCACTACATTTTCCAGTTTACTGCGCAATTGCTCAAGCCTGAGCCTTTCCTCCCTCGCCTTTTCATAGGCTGCAACGGAGATCTCGGAGTAAATTCCGGTGTCTGTGATCTTTTCCAGCAGTTCACTTCTTTCATTTTCATCGGCCTTCAGAAAGCGCGTAAAATCACCCTGTGACAGGATTACTGAGCGGAGAAACTGGTGGTAGTCCAGTCCGCAAATCTTTACAATCTCTTCCCGTACTTCATTCAACGGATGTTCAATAATGATTTTGCCTGTCAATACATCCGCAAGTTCCATCTTTTGCGACTGCAACTGGCCGTCTGCTTTACCCCTGGCACGCCGTATAGACCATTTGGCACGGTAGGATTTTTCGCCAACTTCAAATTCCACTTCTGCAAAAGACTCGGCAGTATGCCTGGTCATGATCTCAAAGACATCCTTACTGTGGCGGTGTACGCGGCCGTAAAGTGCTGCAGTGATTGCATCCAGCAGTGTTGTTTTTCCGGCACCCGTGGGCCCTGTTATCGCAAAAATTCCACTTTCTGTAAAAGGGGGCTGGTCGAAACGGATTTCATGCTGTCCCTTTAAAGAATTGAGGTTTAGAAATTTGATGCCTGTGATTTTCATGCTCCTTCCTCCCTTTGTGCCATATATTCCAGCACCTGGTTAAAGCTGAGCAACAAATCCGGCTGATCGTCCTCAGGATATTCAGCAGCACATTTCTTTAGAAATACTGCCCTTGGCTCAAGGTCTGAAAGGGCCATAGCTTCTTCGGTCTGCTCATTCAGGTTCTTTGCTGCACGTATTCTGAACTGCCTAGGAAAAAGCCGTTCTATAAAGGGTTTATCTGCAATCAGGGTATTCAATTGTTCTTCGAGGTCGAATATAAAAGTTTCAGTATCAACCTGCACTTCTACCCAGGCGGGATACAAAGTTTCAGGGTCTTCCAGCAATACCAGTTTGGTTTTTACCTTTTCAAAATCCCCTTTAATCCTGATCAGCCTGCGGTAACAAGGCACTTCGATCTCGTTCAGGCTGCTCATCTGTCCCTGATCAAATTCCAATACTATTACCTGTTTTTTATCACCGGTTTCAGAGAAACTCAGCGGAATAGGAGAACCTGAATACCGGATATGGTTCATTTTATTGATGAGTTGCGGGCGGTGGATATGGCCCAGGGCCACGTAGTCGAACGCTGAGGGAAACTGGTCGCCACCGATCTGGCCGAGATTGCCCACGTGGATTTCCTTTTCACTGTCTGATGTTGCAGCGCCCGCCGCAAAAAGATGCCCGGTGGCAATTACCGGAATCTGGTTTAATTTATAGTCAGCAATATGGATTAAGAAATTATGGTAATGATCAGAGATCCCTTGTTTCAGACGTGCTTCACGTTCGTCCATTGTCTCACCTGCTATGGAGAGTCTGATGTCACGGTCGCGCAGAAACGGCACTGCACAAACCACCAGTTCCAGGCGTCCTTCCGCATCTTTAATCTCAATGATCTGATCGGTAAATACCTCGGGAACGCCGCCGATAATATGTACATTAAAATACTTCAGTAAGGATTGCGGAGCATTGAGCGTGCTGATGGAATCGTGGTTACCCCCGATGATGACCACTTCGCGGCAGCAGGTATTTTTTACCTGACGAAGAAAGCCGTAATATTGTTCAAAAGCGCTGTTTGAGGGACTTCCCATATCGAAGATATCCCCTGCCACGATTAAAACATCAATGTGTTCGGTTTGTAAAGTTTGTATCAGCCAGTTCAGAAAAGCCTGATGCTCATCAGTACGCTCATTTGATTCAAGTCTTTTACCAAGGTGCCAGTCGGCCGTGTGAAGGATTCTCATTGTCGATGCTAAATTAAGCAATTACAAAGAGAAATTGGATGCAGGCTACTGACATTTCTGCACATCAGCAACATGCTTCATCTGCTGGTTAAATTACTGATTCAGCAGTTTCACAGCAGGTGTGCTGCTCATCACACTATCAACTACAAAGACGCTGAATCCCCTCCAGGGCAGCGTGTGGAGATATTCCTTGTAGTGTAATTCTACCATAGCCCCCGAGCTCTGGTTCAGTTTGTCTGCTACTTTCTGGTCCTGTACCGAAAATATAAATTCATTGGAAGCTACATTTCCCGGTGCCTGTGAACGGATACCACTTTGAATCAGTCTGCCTTCACTGGTTTTGAAAACGTAGCCTTTTTTAACGAAATAGTTGAGCTGACCTGCCTTTACACCTTCGCCAAAAACAAAGTAGTACCGGTAATAAATAAATCCGGCCAGGATCAATACAACTGCGAGGCTGATGATTAAGCCGATCTTGCTTTTTGATTTTGCTGGTGCGGTATTGGTACTACTGCTGGAATTTGCCATTTGATTTTCTTTTAACAACTATTAAGATATAACAATTGTTCCAAAAAAAAGCAAAAGAATTATTTGACAGGACTGAAACCGGTCATGACATTATTTCACAGTACTCTCCCTGCTCCTTAAAGACACTGATGATTTTACGCTCAGCACTTTTGGGGCAAACTACCCGTAAAACCTTGTCAACATCCTCGAGATCGATTGTCCAGTTTTTTTCGCCTACCAGAGTATTAAGGCTGGAGGTAATCAGTAACTGCTCAGTGATACCTGCAATGGATGTCCTGAAAACCAGGACAGTTTTTGCTTCCACCTCTTCCCTGAAATCCCAGGGAGTTAATGCTTCTGCAGGTTGAGCGGCGGCCCTTACATAATTGATCACTCCAGACCAGAATGTAGGATTGAGTGCGGTTTGATTCTTCATGTTTTTATTTTTGTTCATCTACTCAGAGATGATTTGCAGAAGCTGATACCTTTCATCAGCGCATCAGCTCCTGCAGGTTTCATTATTTCCATCCGCCACCTAAAGCCCTGTACAATTCTACAGATGCATTCAGCTGGTCAGTTTTAACGGTAGCAAGGTCGAGCTGACTTTGCAGGGCATTACCCTGTGCAGTAATTACTTCAAGGTAATTGGCCAGTCCGCTGGTAAACAGCAGATTTGCATTTTGCAATGAGCTCTGCACTACCTTAACCCTGTTTTCGGCAATGGTATATTGTTGTTTTAATTTTTCAATTTTGATCAGCTGGTCAGACACCTCACCTACTGCAGTTAACACTGATTGCCTGAATTGTAAAACGCTTTTTTCGCGGTTCACCATGGCAATATCATATTGCGTGCGCAGTTGTCTGCGCTGGAAGATGGGCTGTGCAATTCCACCACCAACAAGACCGAACAGAGATCCGGGGATCTTGAACCAGTTGTCGGCTTTAAAACTGTTCAGACCACCCGATGCGGTAATTGATAGCGTTGGATACATACTCGCTTTGGTCACGCCTACATTAGCATTTGCGCGTAACAAATCGAGTTCTGCACTCCTCACATCAGGGCGAAGGCTAACCATCACCGATGGAATACCTGTACCTACCTGGTCCTGGATCTTCATGTTATTCAGGAAGCCTGCTCTTGCAATTGCTTTAGGAAAAGCACCTGTAAGTATGCTCAGGGCATTCTCTTCCAGGTTGATCCTTTGCTCGAGCTGTGGAACCAGACCTGCTGCTACCAATTGCTGTGCTTCGGCCTGCTGAATGGCAAGGGAAGTTACCTGGCCGGCATCAAACTGCATTTTAATGATTCTCAGTGTGCTGTCATTCAGGGCAAGATTTTTCTTTGCAATATCCAGCTGTGTATCCAGCATGATCAGCCTGTAGAAGCTTTGTGCTACATTGGATACCAGACGGGTTTGTATTGCTTTTCTTGCTTCTGCTGATTGCAGGTAAGCTGCACCGGCAGCTCTTTTCTGGTTTGCAATTTTGCGCCAGATATCTGCTTCCCATCCCAAACCTGCTGATACAGTATAGTCTTCTACATGTGTTGCATTAGCAAACTGACCCAGTTGAAGCCCGTTCAGACTGTTGTCTGAAGGGCGGTTCAGCTGTGATGTAATATTGAGGTTCAATGTTGGGATGTTTCCCAGTTTAGACTGTCTGTATAAAAGATTTGCTGCTTCGATATTTTTCAAAGCGATCTGCATATCGTAGTTATTTTTTACAGCGGTATCGATCAGCTCCCTGATCGCATCCTCTTTAAAGAACTCTTTGTAAGGAAGGCTCGCGATACTTAAGGTATCAGCCGTTGCCACGCTGTTCCTGAATTGTTCAGGAGCAGCATTTGTTGGCGTGGCTATATCTTTAGATACTTTACAGGCACTTGCAACAAGCACGAGCAAAAGGGCGATATATATATTATTATGCAATTTCATTTTCGAATTGTAATTTGGTTTCTGGTGTAAGTACTGGTTGTGGTGCTCCTGTTAGTTTTTCCTGTAAATACTGGAAGATGACGAACAGCACCGGAACTATGAATAATCCCAGGATTACTCCGGTAAGCATACCCCCGGCAGCAGCGATACTGATTGAATGGTTACCCAGTGCAGAAGGCCCAACCGCTCTCATCATCGGCACCATACCAACGATAAAGGCAAGGGAAGTCATGATAATCGGGCGCAACCTGAGTTGTGCAGCATGAATCGCTGCCTCTACAAGGCTCATTCCTGCCCGTCTTCGCTGGACGGCGAATTCGACGATCAGAATAGCGTTCTTCGCGAGGAGACCAATCAGCATGACCAATGCAACCTGCACATAGATATTATTTGAAATTCCGGTTAAACCGATAGCAGCAAACACACCGAATATACCGGTTGGAATAGACAGGATCACGGCCAGAGGCAGGATATAACTTTCGTACTGAGCCGATAACAGGAAGTATACGAAAACCAGACATAAGCTAAAAATCACAACAGACTGTCCGCCAGATACGATTTCTTCTTTAGTCAAACCTGTGTATTCAACAGAGAATCCTGTAGCCAGCTCAGCAGCTGCTACTTCATCCACCGCCCTGATTGCATCTCCGGTACTGTATCCCGGTTTCGGTATTGCATTGATCTCAATCGCATTAAACAGGTTGTATCGGGAGGCTGTCTCTGTACCGTAAACACGTTTCAGCTTGATCAGTGTACTCACAGGTACATTCTCTCCATTTCTGTTCTTCACGTATACACCATCCATTGCAGATGGATCTGCACGGTCCGCAATATCTGCCTGTACCATTACTCTATAGTACTTACCAAATCTGTTAAAATCTGAAGCCTGTGCACTACCAAAATAGGCTTGCATTGTTGACAGCAAAGCCTGGGTAGAGACTCCGAGCTGTTCAATTTTAGCTTCGTCAAGTTCCATCTGTAACTGTGGATAATCGGCTTTGAAGGAAGTAAAGGCGAAAGCAATTTCAGGACGCTGCATCAGTTTGCCGATAAATTTATTGGCGATACCGCTAAACTTCAGCAGGTCTCCGGAGCCTGTCCTGTCCTGTAAGAAAAAGTCTAACCCATCCACGTTATTGAAACCCGGAACCGTAGGGAAAGTAAATACGAAGAAGTTGGCGCCTTTTATTTCGGCGAGCTTTCCGCGTACAATATTCATGATCTCATTGATATCCTGAACTTGTCCTCTTTCTTTTGTAGGTTTTAATAACAGGAACATCGCACCAGCAGAAGGACTGTTGGATGAAGTAAGGAGGTTAAATCCTGATAAGTAGTTGAACACTTTTGTAAATTCAAGATTACTCAGTTTTTTTGATGCCTCGTGCTCAACCTGAGTAGTTCTTTCCAATGATGCACCGGCAGGTAGTGAGGTTGAGATCGCGATAAAACCCTGATCTTCTGATGGAATAAATCCTGTAGGCGTTCTTTTTATCATCCAGGCGGTAGCCAGCACAACTACTAGAAGTCCAGCCAAAGCGATCCATTTTGTTTTGATCAGGAATTTAATACTGTTCACATACCTGTGGGTCAGGTTTTCAAAACCACTGTTAAAGCCCAAAAAGAAACGTTGTTTAAAAGTTCTTTTTGTGGCATGGCCTTCATTGTCATGACCATGATCAAGTTCTTTCAGGAAGAGCGCACATAATGCCGGGCTTAGTGTTAACGCGTTGATAGCGGAGATCACAATCGCAATAGCCAGTGTAAATGCAAACTGCCTGTAGAACAATCCTGTTGAACCTTCCATAAAACCAACGGGAAGGAACACTGCACTCATGACCAGTGTAATGGAAATAATCGCACCCGTAATCTCGTGCATGGCTTCTGTAGTGGCCTCTTTTGGTCCGAGCTTGTTATGCTCCATCTTGGCATGGACGGCCTCGACGACTACGATCGCATCATCCACTACGATACCAATCGCAAGCACCAGTGCAAAGAGTGTCAACAGGTTAATTGAGAAACCAAATACTTTCATGAACAGGAACGTTCCTACAATCGCAACCGGAACCGCAATTGCCGGGATCAGTGTTGAACGGAAATCCTGAAGGAAAATAAACACAACGATAAATACCAGGATAAATGCTTCAACCAGTGTATGGACAACCTGGTCAATAGACTGGTCCAGTGACACTTTGGTATTGTAAAGATTTACATAAGAGATCCCTTTTGGAAAGTCTTTTTTTGCTTTTTCCATAAATTTGGAAATGGCAATCTGAATTTCATTCGCATTGGAACCACTTAATTGCTGGATAGCAATGTTCAGTGCAGGTTTACCACTGCTTTCTACAAAGCTATGGCTACCATAGGTATACGAGCCCAGTTCTACCCTGGCAACATCTTTCAATCTCAGGAACGAACCATCAGCATTAGAGCGGATAATAATATTTTCGTATTCTGCGGGTTTTGTCAGTTTACCTTTATATTTCAGTACATACTCAAAAGGAGCACTGCTGCCTTCACCAAACATACCTGGTGCAGCTTCAAGGTTTTTATCTTTAATGGAAGCCATGACCTCATTAGGTGTCAGGCCGTAAGTAGCCATCTGTGCCGGGTTCAACCATACACGCATTGAATAGTCCTTACTTCCACCAAAAATAACTGCCGCACCAACACCCTGGATCCTTTTGATCTCTGGAATTAAATTGATCTGCGCATAATTGGACATGAACGTCTGATCGTAATGTTTAGGATCGTCTGAAGACATGGTCAGTACCATAATCAAACTATTCTGCTGTTTTGCAGTCGTTACCCCAGCCTGTACAACCTCAGCAGGAAGCTGACTTGTTGCCTGAGCAACCCGGTTTTGTACGTTTACTGCTGCAAGATCCGGGTCAGTGCCCAGTTTAAAATATACTGAGATTACCAGGGAACCATCATTACTGGCGGTAGACTGCATGTAACTCATATTTTCTACCCCATTGATCTGCTCTTCCAGTGAAGGAGCTACCGAACGCAGTACGGTTTCGGCATTTGCACCGGGATACAGTGCGGTCACCTGAACGGCCGGCGGCGCAATCTCAGGGAATTGTTGTAGGGGTAACCTGGTTAGTCCCAGTATACCTAATATTACCAACAGAATGGAAATTACTGTTGCTAATACAGGCCTTTCTATAAATTGCTTTAACATGATTGCTGTTTATTATCTTGATGCAGTTGTAATAGGTTCTTCTTTTAATTTTTCAGGTTTGATCGTATCTCCGTCTTTTAATTTGTCGATGCCGTCAAATACTATCCTGTCGCCTGACTTTAATCCTTCCTGAACCAGGTAATTGGTGCCGGTGGTGCCCGAAATAGTTATTGGTGTTCTGGTTACTTTATTCGACCCGTCAACTACAAATACGAAGATCTTGTCCTGTACTTCAACAGTCGATGATTGCGGGATTGTAATCGCATTATCGTGATCAAGTTTTAACCTGATCTTGCCTGTATTGCCTGAACGTAAAAGACCCTGCTGATTCGGGAACGTAGCCCTTAAGGATATCGAACCTGTTTGTTTATCAAACTGTCCGTCTACCATATCAATCTTGCCTTCCTTTCCGTAAACGGTGTTATCCGCTAACAGAAGAGAAACACCGGGTAATTTTTTCAGTCTCTCATTTACCGTGTTTCCAGGGTATTTCGCATTGAAAGCATTAAAATCGTCTTCACCAAGAGCGAAGTAAACATGCACTTCATGTGCGTCAGACAGTTGAGTTAAAGCTATAGGATCTGTTGGAGAAACAATGCTGCCCTGTTTTTTAGGCAGGCGGCCTACATAACCAGATACCGGCGCTTTAATCAGCGTGTATCCAAAATTGATATTTGCTGCAGCTACGCCTGCTTTTGCCTGTTCAACATTTGCAAGTGCTGACTGGTAACTTGAAGTTGCGGTTTTAAGCTGGTAGTCGGACACCACCTTGTTTTTAACCAGCGGTGTAAGCTTGTCTACTTCGATCTGAGCATTTGTTACCGACGCCTGTGCAGCGTGAAGCTGGGCCTTTGCAGTATTTAATGCTTCTTTGAACGGACGCTCGTCTATTTTGAAGAGCGGTTGTCCCTTTGTTACCGCAGCGCCTTCGCTTACCAGGATCTTATCAAGGATACCCGATACCTGCGGACGGATCTCCAGATCAATCGCTCCCTGAATGGAAGCAGGATATTCTGTGTAGGTGGTTTGTAAATTGCCCTGAAGGGACATTACCTGCAAAGCCTGTGGCGCAGGTGGCGGTACCGCCGGCTGGCCGCCTGAGCAGCCCGCGATTAATATGGCTAGGATAAAAATTGAAAGTGTAGTTTTCATAACGTTCGTCAATTGTTTAACAGTGTTAAGTGATTGCATAAAAATATGGGTGGGTTTGTGTAGTGCAGGATATTGGGTTTGAGTAGATAGATGTTTTAACATATGTAATTTATTTAACACCGTTAGATGTCTGGATAAAAAAAGGGAAATTGATTTTGCTGCTCTTCTCCTTGAGTTGAACGTTACAACGTATAAATAATCTAACAGCGTTAAGTATTCCATAAAAAAATATATTTTAGTCGTTTATTGCTTTTATAATTCCCTGTATCGCATCTCTTAAAATATGCTGATTCATATCAGGAGTGTTACCTTTTCCTACCAGGTTAATTGAGATCAGTCCGTGTATAATAGACCAGAAGGTATAGTACTTTCTGCAAATGATTTCTTCGGTAGGTTCGGATTCGGTCATAATTTTTGCGATGGTTTCAAAAAGCATTTTTCTTGCTGCTTCTGCCTCTGGCAGACTCTTTGTGAGTTCGCAACACATCATATCTACACCGTACATTAACTGGTAAAGTTCTTTATGGCTGAATGCGAAATCCCAGTAGGCGATCCACATGGCCTCCAGCTGTTTCTCAGGTGTTTCGAACTTTGACTGTGCGATTTTAAAATCTTTAAGCAGCAGGCCGTTTCCCAAGCGGGTCAGTTCAAGCAGAATACCTTCCTTATTTGCAAAGTATTCATAAATAATCGGAGCAGTGTATTCAATTTTATCCGCAATTTTACGCATACTGAGCGACTGCCACCCATCCTCTTTTACAATTTCCAGTGCAGCTTCGAGAATATTTGCTCTCGTCTCTTCCTTTACCCTTTGAATTCTTTCTTTACTACCCATGGTAATATTCCCCTGTATTAAATAATCTAACAGTGTTAAACAAATGTATAACTACTTCGTCAATAACTCTATCAGCGTATTGTCAAATACGGCAGACAGGCTTTTAACGGGTTACAAACTAATTGTTTATGACTTTATTTTTACTGAACTTCCAGTGCATCAATGCTGGTTTCCCTTGCATCGACTGACAATATACGAACTTTATACTGCCCGGCATTGATCATTGTTCCTGTGTCAGTAGTGATATAACTCCATTTTCCTGCTTTAGTTTGGGCTAATTTGAGGACTGCAGGTTTTTTCATGATGGTGCCATCCATTGCCAGGACTTCAATCTGAGCCATCAGTTCTTTACCGGAAGGATTGTGGTACTTCAGCGTCAGTGAGTATGTATCGGCCACACCCACTGAAATGTTAAACTCAATGACCCCGCCTTCGTTCTCCACAAATTTTATCCTGTCTTTTCCCATTAGTGCTTCTTTTACTACTCCTTTTGATGCAGGCAATGTGGCAACTGCCGGATAGTTAACAGCGGTTTTCAGATCAAATGCGGGTGCAAGGCTGCTGACCGGGTTGATTGCGATGGTTAGCGGTTGATTGATCCCCTGAAGGTCTGGCCTGCTTCCTTTTTGGTACCTTTTTTTATAAACTGCAAATTGCTGGCCTTTATTGTTCTTCAGGAAGGTGCCGGTATTTTCATAACCGGTTAATCCTGCAGGCAATGCGTGCTGAGCAGTTTCTGTTTTATCTGCAGGAGCTGTTGTTTTAGCAGCAATATAAACATCTGCATCAGCTTTAACCTGAAAGTTGATCTTACTCCCCTGATCTGCGTTTGCCCATTCTGCTCCGAACAGGCTGGGTGGCAGAGCTGCGAACTGATCTCCTGTATCCATCCAGCTTGTGAATTTCCGTGTTCTTCCATCAATATACAGGCTGTCCGCAACCGCAGCAGATGGTGGTGCTGGAACTACAGAAGTTTTTTTTGTAGCGATAGCTATTGCTGATATCAGCGCCTGACCAGCTTTAACGTTTGGGAAAGAGACTGCCAGTTGCCCTCCGGTTACTTTTACATTGACAACCTTTTTCAATGCCCCGTCGTGGCCTGACTCTTTCCAGATATCCAGATCTTTCAGCACAACTTTACCGTTGACAGCAACATCGAACAACCTCCATCCTGTGCAATCTACCCCACCACCCGTTCCCAGCCATGGTTCAGTGAAATAGAGCTCTACCCTGTATTCTCCATCCGGAACCGGGAATTCAAACTTCAGCTGATCACGCCCGTAACGAAAATCCTGGAATAACTTATCATCGCTTGTACCCCTGACCGGATCAAAGGTCCTCCGCTGACTGGCAAAAAAAGCAGGTATTCCAGGAAAATCAGCTGTCCATGAAGTTGATCCCCAGTGAGAGCGGCTGTCCCGCTGCCGGTCGGCCATCCAGACATTCCCCCGATGATCCGTATAATCCGGTCCCCCGGCATTCATTCTGTATAGATAATGATAAGCTCGTTCGGGCCCGAGATCTACGGCACCCTTATCAAAATCACTATAATGTGGCGCAGCAGGTAAGTGACTCAATACAATATAATCTTTGGCTACTGCTTTACCGTTTACATAACCTACGGCATACAGTACGTTGTAATCAATTTTCACCTGGTCCCACTGAAAGTGTGTGCCAATGCCCCTGTTCTTTTTTCTTCCCAGAGAAACCGCGTTTACATCATTGAACAGTTCTACTTCATCGCAATTGGAATATACAGAAATACTGTCTTTGATGCCGGGACTCAGCCACCTGTCCGGCCAGGTATGGGATAGGATATATACCATAGGCGATGTCTGTTTTGGCGCGTAGTTGGCCCTGTACAAATAGTACACATCCAGCGGTTCTTCCCAGGGAGTAAGCAGGCCCTTATAATTCACCGGGCCAACCCTGTCCAGCTCCCTCAGTCCCTCACCTCCCTGTACCCTGCCCGGATTATCATGGGAATTGAACAGCCAGAAGAAATGACCTGCGGTTTTATCCCTGGCTTTATCGGCCAGCCTGATCTTGGTTTCCATCAGCTGTGCCATGCGGTCTTCGCTGTAAGCCCCGTTTTGTACAAATGGCCCTTCTGTGTGCATATCCAAAGTTCTCCATGCACCATATTCACCAATAAGCACCTGCCTTTCCAGGTCTTTTCCATAATCCAGGGGATCTCCGCCATAGGTTCCCGTCCAGTTCTGGGGTACATCCCAGTCTGTTCCTTTACCGCCGTTGCAGGTGGTTACTTTGCGCTGGGCAGAAGCTGTAGGATCCATCTCCCGGATAATTTCAGTGCATTCTTTGGCAAAATCTTCTGGCAGGGTACTTTCATTTTCCAGTCCCCATAACACTATCGAAGGACTGTTCCTGCGTTCTTTAACCCATTCTTTCAGCAATGTCTTAAAGTTCTGCCTGAAGACGGGTGTATCGTACCAGACATGGGCCGCCATCTGTGTCCAGCATAAAATGCCCAGCTTGTCCCAGTACTTCAAGTAGCGCAGGTTATGGGGCTGATGGGCATCCCTGAAAGCATTGAAGCCCGCAGCTTTGATCTGCATTACCCTTGAATAGATCTGTTCTGAAGTAAATGCATGGCTATTGCCGATCAGGTGTTCATATTCTGCAATTCCATTGATAAAAAAGGGTTGGCCGTTGATCAGGAAACGTTTGTTATCCCTGCTTTCTCCGATGGGCCAGCTGATACTGCGTATCCCGTACGGAGTTGCAAGTTCATCGGTTGCATGATCATCATCACTATTCAAAATGTCGCTGGAATACACCGAGGTTCTGATGGTATACAAATATGGGTTTGAAGGCGACCACAGTGTGGGTTTGTCCAGGATGATCTCCTGTGGGACAAGAATAGTTGTTCCCGGATTTAGTTTAACTGTATTCTTAGCGGAACCCACTTTTTTCCCCGTTGAATCCAGCATCTTAGTATATAAAGTTATTTGCCGCGTACTTTTACCATAGTTTTTGAGCTCGGTAGTCATTTTTAATGCCGCAGAACCGGTAGATACTGAAGTATCGTTCCAGATATGAACTCCAAAGGGTTCAATCCGTACTTCATCAGTTACAATCAGCTGCAGGGGTCTGAATATCCCCATAGGCTGGGATCCTTCAGAAAAGCCGCGTTCCGGAGAGCTGCCTCCATCTACCCAGGGTAAATCCTGGATCCCGGCAGGATGATCTGCGCGGACGCTCAGTACGTTTGGCTTGTTGTTCAGCAGAATTGCATTTGTCACGTCGAGCGTAAACGTAGTTCTTCCTCCCGCATGTTTCCCCACCAGCTTGCCGTTTAAAAAAACTGTAGCGTAAGATCCTACCCCTTCAAAGTAGAGGAAGAACCTTTTACCTGCCGGCCGGATATTTGTCCTGAAGGTTTTACGGTACCATGCATAACCATGGCGGTTACCGGCTAACAACCTTCGGTATCCTTCGTATTTATCCCAGGAATGTGGCACGCTTACTTTCTTCCATTGCTGGTCATTATAAGCAGGTTGTTCAAACCCGTCATAAGCATGAATATTCTTATCCGCTGCTACGCTTTTCCAGTTTTCATTCATAGGGATCACGATCCTTGCAGATCTGCCCTCTGTACCAGCAGTCCTGATTTCGTTTAGCTGGCCATTAAAACTATAACGCTGGCCTGCACGCGTCGAGATGCTAACAACCTTGCCTTTGTATCTCAACAGACAATCCTTTCCGGCTTTTGACAAGATCTCAACCTGCTGCAGAACGTGGTTGTTCCATTTGAGGTTCAGCACGAAGCCACCCCTTGCACAAATTCCTTTTACCTCGCCGTAAGGGAAATCCTCCGGCAGCGCCGGCAGCAGATCGATATACCGTGTATGGCTCTGGATGAGCATTTCTGCAATTCCTGCCGCTCCGCCAAAGTTGCCGTCAATCTGGAAAGGCGGGTGTGCATCGAACAGATTCAGGTAGGCTCCCCCACCCTTTTCAACCGGACTGATCAGCATCTTCAGCATTTTCATTGCGTGGTCCCCTTCCTTGAAACGTGCCCAGAAATTGATCTTCCAGGCCAGGCTCCATCCTGTTCCTTCATCTCCCCTGTAGATCAGGGATTGCCTTGCCGCTTTCATCAGCTCAGGATTTTGATCCCAGGTCATATCATTTCCAGGATGTACTCCCCAGAGATGGGATACATGCCTGTGTTTATTTTTAGGATCGTCTTTATCCTCCAGCCATTCCTGCAGTTGTCCGTACCGGCCAATCTGTCCGGGAGCAATCTGCTTATATTTTTCCTGCAGTATTTTGCTGAAAGCCGTATCTGTATGTAAAACTTCAGCAGCGGCGATGCAATTTTTAAAAAGCGTTCTTATGATCTGGTGATCCATGGAAGGCCCGGCTACCAGTCCGCCATTTTCCGGTGAATTGGAAGGTGTGCTGATTAGCCAGCCTGTTTTTGGATCCTGCTGCAGAAAACTGATAAAGAACTGTGCAGCAGATTTCATGAGCGGATATGCCCGGACGGCCAAAAATACTTTGTCCTGTGTAAACAAAAAATGTTCCCAAAGATCCATGCTCAGCCATGCGGCTCCTGTTACCCAGATTCCATGCGTCGCAGAATTGATCGGTGCTGTACCCCGCCAGATATCGGTATTGTGGTGTACCACCCAGCCAGGGGCATTGTAATGAACTTTGGCCGTTTCCGCTCCGGTTACTGAAAGCTCAGTGATCATATTGAACATCGGTTCATGCATGGGCGATAAGTTCAGTACTTCGGCAGGCCAGTAATTCATCTCTGCATTGATATTGGTGGTGTATTTACTGCCCCATGGCGGTGAAAGCAAATCGTTCCATATACCCTGCAGGTTAGCGGGCTGTGTTCCTGGTCTTGAACCGGAGATCAACAGATATCTGCCATACTGAAGATATAATGCTGCAAAAGCGGGATCTTTAGCTAAGCTGAAGCGGGACAACCTAATGTCGGTGGGCAGCAGCTGATTTGCGTTATGACCAAGATCAATTGAAAAACTCTGATAATACTGCTGGTATTCTTTAACGTGGGCTTTTTTAACTGCTGCATATGTTTTTCCTTTCAACGCCCTGATCGTCTTTTTACAAATTTGCTCAGGATTACCAGAAACATCTTTGTAATTCACAAAATTGGTTCCTGCAGTCAGATACAGCGTAACTTCATCAGCGTTGCTGATGTACATCTGTACATTATCATTCGCGGTATTTTTCCTTTTGCTCTCAGCCTCATTCGGGTTACTGAAGGTTAACGATCCTTTTTTTAGCACTGCCTGCAAATAACTATCCCCTTTCAAAGCCCCATCTCTCACCTTAACCGACATACCAATAGTATTGCCATCTACCTTCCTGATCCGCTTATGCTGATGAGGACTGCTCAGTGAAGCCCTGAAACTAATGCTTCCAGGTTTATCTGCGCTGAGATGTACTACAATCACCTGATCGGGTTCACTTACAAAGTATGTTCTTGTATAGGTAATCCCGTTTTGTGTATATGTCGTGGTAGATACCGCATTGCTCAGATTGAGTTCCCGTCTGTAGTTTTTAATTCCTGTACTGACTTTACCCTGCGCTGCAAAGTCCAATCTGAGGTCGCCAAATGGCTGATAATCTGCTTGGAAATGGGGAACTGCCGGCGGTTCCTGGTCCTGTATCCGGTATTTCCATTTTTTGCTGAAATGGATTTTCTGGCCGGTGTTGCCTGTAGCCGGATGGATGGAGATGAAGTTGCTGGTGTCTTTATAACCGGCAATGCCACCTTTGTCGAAGAAGTTTAAGACCTGAACAGACAACACGTTTGTCCCCGGTTTAAGCATACTGGCAGGAATCACGTACTTGCGGCTTGCGGTATTCCCATCAGTAGTTCCTGCAAGTTTTCCATTGATATAAGTAAAATCCTGATCGCGGATTTTGTTCAGGTCAAGGACCATGTCCTGCCCGATAAGAGCTGCAGGCAATTCAAACGTTGTTCTGAACCACACTGCTCCATCCAGTCCTTCAAGACCTGCTGCTTCCCATCCATCAAAGGAGGGTACATGTATGGTTTTCCATTTCGTATCATCATACTCAGGTAAAGCGGGATTGCCATCCATTCCTTTCAGTGCCAACATGGCATCCACCCATATTTTTCTATTACCAGCCGGACTTTGCAGTCCCATAAATTTCTCATCTGCCAGTTTCTCGGCTTCGGCTTGTTTATTCTCTGCCAGGAGCCTGCGGATTTCAGGTAGATAGGCGGCTGCCCCGGGATGATTGTAATCCCTTGGTGTTCCTGTCCACAATGTTTCTTCGTTGAACTGGATCCTGTCGGCATCTGTACCTCCAAAAACCATAGCGCCCAGTCTGCCATTCCCTAAGGGCATAGCTTCAGTCCATTTAACAGCGGGTTGTTTATACCATAAGCGATTGTCTTCAGGCGCTGCAGCTTTGTTCAATTTCAGGGTTGTCTCCGAAGCTGCGACGCGTGCAGGATGCGGCATCACGGCCGCTGGCCGCTGTGCATTTGCTGTGGTCGGTAAAACATTGTACAGCATGAACAGAAATAACAGGCGCAGCAGGGATTTCATAGGAAGCTATATAGTTTAATAATCCTTGATCAGGCCGTCAATATTCAGCTTTCTTACACTTTTAGCAGTGATTGGCGGGCCGGTTGTTGTGTTAATCTGTACCTGGTGAAAGGAGACCTGATTAACTTCCTTAATTACAAAACCGGTCTTAGCATCAATGTTGATATTGTTGAACGTAATATTCTCTATCGGCATTTCTTCAAGTCCGTTGAGGTATCCTGCAGCGTTTGCTTCTGCCGTAATGTTGCTGAGATGGATGTTTCTGAATTTGGGCGTACGTTCTGATACAGGCTCTTTTTTGGTTTTTGCATACTGCATATCCATCACAATTGCCTGCTGCCCGATATTTTTCATAATGATATTATCAACCCTGATATCTTCGACAATGCCTCCCCTTCCTCTTGCCGTTTTGATTCGGATGCCACGGTCAGTCCCATCAAAAATACAATTGGAGATCGCGATCTTTCTGACGCCACCAGACATCTCACTGCCGATCACTACGCCCCCGTGTCCGGAGAGCATGGTACAGTTGGTGATCGTATAGTTTTCGGCAGGAACGGCCATCTTTCTGCCTGCTCTGTCCTTTCCTGATTTAATAGTTATGCAGTCGTCCCCTACACTGATATGGCAGTCTGAGATGTGCACATACTTACAGGATTCAGGATTGATCCCGTCTGTATTTGGAGATATAGGGTTATTGATCGTTACTCCTTTTACGGTTACATTTTCACAGAACTCGGGGTTTACTGTCCAGAATGGGGAGTTGCAAATGGTAATTCCCTCTATCAGCAGATTTTTACAGTTCATGAACTGGATGAAGGGAGGCCTTAGGAAACCCCGCTCTATCCATCCGGGCAGATCAGGGGCAATTACATCCTTATTTAACCGCTTAAATTCATCCTGCCATTTTGACCCGGGCGACTTTTTTACTTCATTTTCTGCATAGTCCCACCATTTTTTTCCATGGCCATTGATGGTTCCTCTGCCTGTAATGGTGATATTTTCAAGGTATTCCCCATAAAATAAGGGAGAAAAATTCATTACATCCGTACCTTCCCAGCGGCTGCGCACCATCGGCAGGTAATCATCAAAATTGTCACTAAAATGCAGTTCTGCACCTGCATCGAGCAGGATAGTGATATTGCTCTTCAGGTGGATAGGGCCTGTCAGGTATTTGCCGGCAGGAAAGTAAATGGTACCCCCTCCGGTTTTTGCCGCCGCGTCTATCGCCTTTGCAATTGCTGCCGTTGCCAGTTTGCTGCTGTCCCTTTTTGCTCCGTATTTCAGTACATTGAAATAATCCTGTGCTGAAACAAGCGAAGCAGAACAGGTTAACAGCAGTACAGCCGCAATTGTTAAAACCCTCATTCCCGTATAGTTAAATTTTGTCATTGCTCATATAGTGTTTACACTTCTCTAAATTATTCCGGCCTTCAAATGTGTCAGTTTTTTCGCATAACCGATTTGTTTACCATCAGCATAAATCCGCAGGCCCTGGCCCTTGCCATATTTACTGCCGTCCTTGTCCCATAAAATTGTCAAATGGCGGCCGTGATACAATACATTGTCCAGGCAAAACCAGTCCCAGGTATTTTCCGGTATTAAAGGATATATTTCAACTGTCTGATCTTCCCTGGGTTTCAATCCAATCAGATCGCTGATCACCAGATCTGTAAAGCCGGAATGGTTATAAAAGCGGCTTCTGGGGTTATCGCCCTTGAGCCATTCCCCGGTTTTTTCATCCTGGTATTCCCCGATATAGGTTTTCCCGTTCATCACATGCGACATTGCGTATTTATGAAATTCATTGTAAAATACAGCGGGCGACATGTTAGCATGCGATTTATAGCTGGTCAGCAGGTTGGACAAAGCCTTCAGACTCTGCGTTGTGGCGAAGGGCCATACTGGTCCGTCCCATTCACAACCATGGCCGGAACCATGAGTACGGAACAGCGGGTGTCTTCTTTCAGCGGTGGTCAGTCCCCATGGCGCAGAAAAACCTGTTGTATCTGTCAATTGTTCCCAGGCCTTTGCATAAGCTGGCCGGTCGGGAGGCAGTTTGAAATACCATGGAATCAGCCCGATGGCTTCTCTTGCATCAGCAAAGCCGCCTTTCTGTTTTTTCACCTTGAAAAATGACGCGTCCTTATCCCACAATTGTTCCGTTACTATCTTTTTCAATTCCTGCGCTTTTGCACGATATTTCTTTCGTAAACTATCAACTCCCGTAATCCGCGCCATTTTTGATAAGGCATCGGCATTGCCATACATATAACTGTTAATGGTAGGCCTCACATTTTTTTCCTTTCTCGATCCGCTGATGGACTCTTCCATTGCGTCTTTTACATCATACTGCCAGAAGGAATGGTCCGGCAGGCGGCGTTCAGTTTCCCATAGCTGATAGTCCAGGTGGAGGGCAGGCAGGCTTTTCTCAAGGAAGTGTTTATCGTTATTCACTAAAAAAAGCTGATAAACCGCATCATCTATCCAGCTGCTGAAATTATGTAAATAGGGCTTTTTATCTGCCTTGTCTTCTTCCAGCCAGAAGGTCACATATTTTTCGGCAAACGCTTTGTCGTGTAGCCACCGCGATTCATAGATCTGATGCCCTAATGCACTACTGATTGCATTGTATTTACCACCATGTTTCATTGGTGTAATAAACTCATTGAATACGTAACCATTTGGGGTTTGCTTCAATTGCTTGCGCAATGTCCACCACCTGTAATAGTAGATCTTTTGGATTGCACTGTCAGGACATTCAAAAAGTGGAATCTGTGCAGATAACCACTGATAGGTGTCTGCATTGCTGATATAGTTTTTCACATCTTCGGAATCCAGCGAATTGAAATAGGAAACTTCCTTTCTCATGATCTCCGGATTCAGGACGAGAAGGTTTCTGTCCTGCGCCTGGACATCTTTCCCCAAACCGGACAAAGCCAGCAGACAAAACACTATAGTTTTAATTCGATTGATCATCATATACATTTATACTATTGATATCTTTATCCTTTGATATCATTATTCTTCAAACAACCAGTCTATATCCTTACTTTTTCCGTCCAGTCCGGCATTGTAAATATGAATCTGCTCCTGCTCGTCAATAAATCCGAGTACCATACATGCACCTTTAGCTAAAGTCAGCGATTGCGTTCCTGCCGGGAAAGAATAGGTATGGATACTGGCAATCGGGAATCCCTTAACCAGTAAAGCGTTGGACAACTTTGCTTCTGCCTGCCCGTAATTATTGGCCGAGGCATCTGTTTCCAGTTCGGGCGGAGCAAGATAAGCAGCACCTTTCTGATTAAAAAAAGCAACCAGCACCTTTACCGGAGCCGAAGTTTTAAATTGCAATACGGTACCTTTTTGCAGCTGATCTGCCTTATTGAGCATTACTCCTTTTAAACCTTTTAATTCCGGAGCATAGGCTGTAATTGTTGCAGCAGTATCTGCAAAAACAGTACTACCATTTTGAATAACATAAGTACCGCCAACTGGGTTTTGTATTTTTACCTCTGCATTTTTAAACGGCCTTGCTGCTACGATCTGCAGGTTACCGGGCGCACGCAGCGAATCAATATGTTTTTTGAAACTGGCAAGTTCTTTTTCATATACCGGCAGCATCTCCTTCCAGTGAATAAAGGTCTTATCCACTCCCCGCATTGGGATCTTGCGTTGTTTGGTTTGCATGCTGTTTGCATACAGGTAAGAGTTTTTTGTCAGCTCTGTCAGTTTTGCATAGTGTTTCACACTACTTTCCATTAAAGGCAATGCCTGATCCAGGTCGCCCAATTGCCCTGAATACTTATACCTTAAAATCAGCAATGCAGCTTTCACTTTCTCTGCGTAAAACTCTGCCATTTCTTTATAGCAGTACATGTCGTTGCGTACACGCTCAAATTCTTCCTGCTCTTTCGTAGCAAAGGCTGCCGCCATTTCAATGGCTTTTACCGCCTGGTTACCGTGCTCTACTACCTCAGCTGCCACTTGTACGGGTGTCTCGCCTGTATGTTTTTCTTTTTTCCAGTCCTTCTCTGCATATTCAATGATCATTTCGCCTTCTGGCGCTTCAGATTCATATAACAGTGTAAACAAGCCGTAGCGGAAAGGATTGATCAGTTGTGTCATCAGCATTCCCAGTGTAAGAGTTTGCCTGTTACCGTCTGTAATCCCGTACCTTCTCAGGAGTTTCGGAGAAATCTCACCAGACTCTTCGTATGCTTTCAGCATTTCTTTTCCATGTTCGGGCTGCATGCCGAACTTATCGCCGATCTGTTTGCTCCAGTAGTTGATTTCCTCTGTCCTGTTCCGGTCGGCTTTCCAGGCGTACCTTGCCCATTCCTTGTACCAGAGCCAGTCGCGCTCCATCTCCAGCAGGCGGTCTTTGTTTCTATCAGCAGCATATGGCCAGTCCCAGTACGAAGCCTGGGGATATAAATGCAGGCCGTTTGCATGGTAGACACTATGCATTGCCTGTACAGATTTCTGGATAAAGTCGGCCGATCCATAACGGAAAGGCTCAAGGTTGGCCAGGATATGTACGTTTTCAATATGTACAGTGCCTATAGCGCTTAATTTACGGTGCAATTCTGCCCAGCTGCCGCGGGGAGTATAGGTAGTAAGTGCTTCGCCATTAAATTTGGCCTCGGTATACAGGTTTTTATACAATGGCAACGCGCTTTTCATCACTCTGGGGGCATCAGTATCATGTGCCCTCAGCACAATCGGAGGTTCATCAGTCCTGCCCAATGCTTTCAAGCCATCCTTTACACCGGGAATGATCGTTTGAGTGAACCAGTCCACATCATCCTGTCCCACTCCCTCCATTGCCTCGCCAAGTGCAACGAGCAAACCTACATTAGGATATTTTTCTACGAAAGCAGCGATGGATTTCCGTGTATAATCGGCAATCAGAGGAATGATCGGCCGGTTTCTGTCCTGTGTTTTCAAATGATGCTTTTCTGCGAAAGGCTTGGGAATGATAATATTATAAAACATCTGGATTACCCAGATTCCCCTTTTGTCGGCTTCTTCAGTCAGAAACCTGTACATCTCCTCATTCTTTTTGAAAGTAGCATCATCAACTTCTACTGCATAGGGATAATCTTTTAGCCTTACAAGCGAAGAAAACGGATGGCCGTTCCAGAGATACAGAGAGTTGTACCTGTTTTCTGCCAGCATATCCAGGTATTCCAGCCATAGTTTTTTGTCATAAAACCAGGGGAAAGTGCTTTCGGTGTAGGGATATTCATATACATCCCGCCCCGGCAGGTAATCGGATTTCTGGAGGCCGATCGCGGTGCCCCTCAAAACCATTTCAGGCTGATCTTTAAGATTAATTTGCTCTGGTAATTTACCGGTTTCTTTTACCTGCGATGCGAGTTCAAGGCAGCCATATAATACGCCGGAATCATCCATTCCTGAAATAATCATTTTTCCTCCGGTTGCAGTGATAGAAAATCCCTCTTTATGCAGATTTGCGGGTGCATCAGTTGCTTTGATTATACCATCTGATGATTTACCGATAATAATGCTGAGGGATTTTGTTGCCCTTAGGGAAGTATTTTTTATTGCCGCAGCCTTTTGAGAGGGACCGGCTTGTAATGTGACTGTATAATTAGTTCTTCGCAAGGCGGTTGCCAGCTGATTGATTCCATATTTTATTCTGGGATGGGCGATAGCAGGATAAATAATTGAGACGCTCTTTAACGGATCTGTCGCTCCAATGGTTATACCTGAAGTGCATAAAATAAAAAATAGCAGGATCGGGCTGAGTAATCTGTTCATACAATATCTGGCATAAGGAGGCGAAATCAAATATCCTGTCATTATCAGCCATTCATTTATAGTATTTTCACAAAATCATATACAATGTTGTCAAAAACTTCAGATGCTATAACAGCTTTGTTAAATTCATACATTATTTAACCAATTATAAATAGCGCACATGAACAAGATGAAGATCCGTATTTTCCCGATTATACTTCTTTCGTTAATCTTTACCGGTAGTGCCGGAGCACAGACTAAACTTGCGTCCATCTTTACAGACAATATGTTGTTGCAGCAAAAGGAAACGGTAAATATCTGGGGCTGGGATAAAGCCGGGCAGAAAATAACCATCGGCACTTCATGGAACCATAAAACTTATACAGGCATCACCAGCCAGCAGGGAAAATGGAGCATTAAAATCAACACCCCTGCTGCCGCCAAACAGAATTATGAAATTACGGTCAGCAATGGTAAAACCCTGATCTTAAGAAATATCCTGATCGGCGAAGTATGGCTGTGTACAGGCCAGTCCAATATGGAAATGCCCCTGAAAGGATTTAAGGGACAGCCCATCACAGGTTCAAACGAGCTGATCCTGAAATCTGCTGATCCATATATCCGTTTGTACACGGTACCCCGTTCAAGCATCACTACAGAACAGGAAAACAGTAAACCTTCATCCTGGAAGCTTGCCGGGCCTGAGGCGGTCGCCTCCTTCAGTGCGACCGGTTATATCTTCGGGAAGCTCCTGCGGGAGATGCTCGATATCCCTGTAGGATTGGTCAATGTCAGTTATGGCGGTTCATCCGCCCAGGCCTGGATGTCCGCAGCCACACTTAAAGAGCAGTTTCCAACTATTAAAATACCCGCCGAAAAAGATACTATTAAGTTGGCCAGCAGGACACCCACAACGTTATACAATGGTATGATCCATCCCGTTATTGACTATGGTGTACGGGGAGCTATCTTTTACCAGGGAGAATCCAACTATGAAGATCCGGATCTGTATGAGAAACTGTTTCCGGCACTTGTAAGGGAATGGCGCACAGAGTGGAAGAATGATTTCCCGTTTTACTATGCGCAGATTGCACCGTACAACTATAAACAGCTGCCACCCAATCTGGAAGGGGGAAAATACAATTCTGCTTACCTGCGGGAGGTGCAGCGGCGTTCTGTTGCCCAAATTCCGGGATCGGCTATGGCTGTCCTGATGGATATCGGAGAAGAGAAAAGTATCCACCCTATGAATAAGGAAGCCGGGGGTAAGAGGCTTGCATTGCTCGCCCTGGCGAATACTTATGGACTGAAAGGCTTCGGATCAGAAAGTCCCGCATATCAGTCGGCCGAAACCACTGGCACCAGCATTACCGTTAAATTTGCACATGCAGAAAACGGACTGACTACCTTTGGAAAGGAACTGACCCAATTTGAAATTGCCGGTGCAGATAAGGTTTTCCATCCCGCTAAAGCGCTGATTAAAGCAGAAAGCGTAGTGGTTTCTGCAGCTGGAGTTGCGAACCCGGTAGCGGTGCGGTATGCGTTCAGGGATTTTGTAGTGGGATCACTTTATAATACCGAAGGCTTGCCTGCTTCTTCTTTCAGAACTGATAACTGGTAGCGGGAATGCGCATTTCAGTCTGGATCTTATTCTTTTTACTGTCCTTTGGTTTAACAGCCAGGGGCCAGAAGGTTGGGTCATCGGCAAAGGCCCCTGCTCAGGTAACGGATAAACAAACCATCAGTGATTATAACCCGGTCTGGACGTCTCAAAGCAGCAATTCCGCGGAGTCGATGCCCTGCGGGGGTGGCGACATCGGTTTAAACGTTTGGGTAGAGAAAGGAGAACTGCTTTTCTACATTGCCCGTAGTGGCACATTTGATGAGAACAATGCCCTGTTGAAACTAGGGAGAGTCAGGGTTTCTTTAAGCCCCAATCCTTTTGAAGGAAAAACTTTCAGACAGGAACTGATTTTAAAAGATGGTTATATCAGCATCAAGGGTGCAAAAGGAGATTTATCAGCTGAAATCAGAATCTGGGCAGATGTCTTTCAGCCCGTAATACAGGTAGAATTGCAAAGCAGCAAAGCCATCAATGCTACTTTTGCTTATGAAAACTGGCGAAGCTCTGACCTGGCAATCAGCGGAAAAGAGAATAACAGTAACTCCTGGAAATGGGCACCGCAGGGCGAAGTAAAAACATTCAGGGACGAGATCTCTTTCGAGGGAAACAGTATTCTGTTCTATCACCGAAATAAAGAAACTACTGTATTTGACGTTACGGTAAAACAGCAGGGGCTGGAAAGTATCAAAGATTCATTAGACAATCCATTGAAGAATCTCACTTTTGGGGGATTGATGCAAGGTTCTGGACTCATGCCATCTGGCACCTATGATGGGAAGTACCTGAATACTGGCTATCGTGGATGGGCTTTGAAGTCTGTGCGCGCTGCCAAAAGCTTCGCTATGCAAATCGTTTTACATACGGCTCAGACAGCAAGGGTAAAAGCATGGCGGGACCAGTTGGAATCGGCAGAAAAGTCGCTTACCGGCATTCCGGTGAAAGGCCGCAGGCTTTCTTTCTCTTCCAATGCTGCAGCGAAATCGAGCAGATGGTGGAACGACTACTGGAACAGAAGTTATATTTTCATTGATGCAAAACCAAATTCTCCGGAATGGCAGATTGCCAGAAATTACCAGCTTTTCCGGTATATGCTGGGCTGCAATGCGTATGGCAAGCTGCCTACTAAATTCAACGGTGGTTTATTTACATATGACCCTTTAGGAGTCGACTCCAGTTACCATTTTACGCCCGATTTTCGCAATTGGGGCGGTGGAACGCATACTGCACAGAATCAACGACTGGTTTATTGGCCCATGCTCAAAAGCGGGGATACTGATATAATGAAAGCACAGTTTGATTTTTACCTGAACACTTTAAACAATGCCCGCCGCAGAACGCGGTTTTACTGGAAGCATGAAGGCGCAGCATTTACAGAGCAAATGGAAAACTTTGGATTGCCCAATCCTGCGGAATATGGATGGAAGCGGCCGGAAGGATATGACAAAGGCATGGAGTATAATGCCTGGCTGGAATATGAATGGGATACTGCGCTGGAATTTTGTATGATGATCCTCGAAACCCAGCGGTACGCAAATAAAGATATAGCAGCTTATCTTCCTTTGATCGAAAACTGCCTTGTTTTTTTTGACGCGCACTACCAGTATCTTGCCCGGCAGAGGGGCAGCAAATCCTTAGATGCTGATGGCCATCTGGTATTGTATCCGGGTTCTGGTGCTGAGACGTACAAAATGGCCTACAATGCCAGTTCTACGGTTGCAGGATTAAAAACTGTGCTTACGCAATTACTGGAATTACCGGACTCTGCAATGAACGGCGAAAAGAAAAAGCGTTGGTCGGCCATGCTGCGCAGCATCCCTCCTTTGGCCTTCCGGGATTTTGCAGGACATGCTACTATCGCCCCTGCGGTACATTGGGAAAGAGTGAACAATACAGAAAGTCCTCAGCTTTACCCCGTATTTCCATGGGGGATTTACGGAGTAGGCAAACCTGGCCTGGATACTGCGCGTAATACTTATCTGTATGATACTGATGCAGTCAAGTTCAGAAGTCATATCGGCTGGAAACAGGATAATATTTTTGCAGCGCGCCTAGGCCTTACGCAGGAAGCGAAAAGGCTCATTCTGTTAAAGATGAAAGATTCCGGCCGAAGGTTCCCGTCCTTTTGGGGGCCGGGCTTCGACTGGGTACCTGATCACAACTGGGGCGGATCCGGCATGATAGGCATGCAGGAAATGCTGATGCAAACCGAGGGCAGAAAGATTATGCTTTTTCCGGCCTGGCCTAAAGAATGGGATACCCATTTCAAACTGCAGGCACCTTATCAAACCACCATTGAGGCTGTATTGCGCAATGGCAAATTGGAAGTTTTAAAGGTAATCCCGGAAAGCAGGCGCAAAGACGTAGTGAATTTTCTGCAATGAGGGCATTAACAATAGATTTAGAATCAAAACAGCGGAAGATACTTAAATCTCCCGCTTTAACAGTCAGTTCGTCAAGTATTATCTTTCAGCCAATGGATAATCTGCACTCAGTGCAAGGTCCTTCAGGCTCTCAAAATTTTCCTTCAGGATGTTCACTTTTTCCATAGCCATATTGTAAGCGGGCTCACCAAGCAACAAGCGTAGCTGGTGGTTTTCTGACTCCACAGCTGTGATGATTGCCTCTGCTCCCCTTACAGGGTCTCCCTGCTGTTTACCGCTGGAATTTTTACTTGCGTTCATTCTCAGGCCAACAGTTGGTTCGTAATCTGCAATCTGAGTTTCTGTACGAGAGGTAGAGCGTCCGGCCCAATCTGTTCTGAAGGGACCTGGTTCAACCAGCAGCACTTTGATCCCCAGCGGGCCAACTTCCTGCGACAATGATTCTGACAATCCTTCGACAGCGAACTTGGTGGCATGATAATAACCTGTTGAAGTAAATGCCCTTATGCCTCCGATAGAGGAAAAATTGATGATATGACCATGCTTTTTATCCCTCATGCCGGGCAGAACAGCCTGGATCACATTCACCAGTCCAAAGAAGTTGGTTTCAAACTGTGCCCTGATTTTATCCTGCTCGCCTTCCTCAATGCTGCTGAAATATCCGTAACCTGCATTATTTACAAGCACGTCTATCTTTCCAAATTTTTCTTCAGCAGCTTTCACTGCTGATGCGATCTGATCCTGTTTGGTTACGTCCAGGGACAGTACCAATGCTGTATCTTCATATCCCTCAGCTATATCCTTAATCTGGTCTGATTTTCTTGCCGTGACCACAGCATTCCAGCCTCTGTCCAAAATTAATCTGGCGATCTCTCTGCCAAATCCGGTTGAACATCCGGTAATGAACCAAACTGGTGCATTTGTATTTGCCATAATGTTGATATTTAGTAATTTTAGTTACCAGTCATAACATCATACAATTGCACGTGTTCTCAAAATATTGTAAATTATTTGTCTCTTTTGAGGATTTCAGCTAAAATTTGACACAAATAATGCTGTGCGGAATTCAGCTATTTTTCAATCATCAACTGCAGCGGCCCCAACAAACCAGATTCCTGTAAAGGTGTTTCAGAAAGACGATACGGTGCTGTAGTTTGTGTAATACGTTTAGTTTCCGGCAGGCGCTGATCGCCGATTAAGCGGTTGGCCCAGGTATTAGTGACTTCAATTTCAATAACATTACTACCTTTTTTGAGCAGGTCAGTGATTTCCAGCCTGAAAGGCGGCGTCCATAAAGTCCCGGCAGATTTTCCGTTTACTTTCACAGTTGCCAGGTTTGCTACCTTTCCCAGATTAAGCCACAGCTTTGCAGCTGGTTTATCAGAGAGCTGAATTGTCTGTCTGTAAACTGCTGTACCCGAGTAGTAACGGATGAGTGAATCTGTATTTTTTGACCAATCTGTCAGCTCACTAAATTTGACTTCTTTTCCGGGGCCTCCAAAAGCAGGATCAAATGTTACTTTCCATGGGCCGTTAAGGTTCTTCAATGTGCTAAACTCGGGCCAGTTCCTCTTTCGGTTTGACATTAACTTATCGTTAGAACCGTCCTGCATATTTCTAAATATCACAAAAACAGCAGCATTGGGTTCAAGCCGCAAGGGAATAACAGTTCTGTTTCCACTGCTGACCATTTCATTGACTTCCATAGTTCGGTCAGTAACTGCATCGTATAAAAAAGGGATTTTGTCTTTCACACGGAAAGACAGGTTTAAGGTTCGCTGCCGGTCTTCCTGATTAGAGATGAAATAAATATCTTCCTCATCACTTCTGCGGTGGTTCCAGGCAATCTTCCGGGCAGCATTGGCAGCAGAATCTTTCGCCAGTACATCTGCTGAGATACCCAGTTTTTCAAAAGAGCTGTCTTTGAAAACACCTTCATCAGCCGCCACGTAAATATGTGCACCCGCTCTTTTCAGACTTGCAACCTTAGCCCTTACCGCATTGGACAAATTCTTCCCATTTGGGTCCATAGGGTTATCCGCAGGAAACACCAGCAAACCATAATTTGCGCCTGAAGGGAACACAACTCTCCCTTCTTTAACGGTAGCATCCATCAGCACATCCGGATTGAAGGAGTCATATGCATAACCATTCAGCGGATCTGTCCAATCCTGCGGATCAGTGATATTTGCGGAATGACGAACGCCCGCGGGTGATTCTGTTAAAGGCTGTCCTGTATTTGCCAGTCGCTTTTCCTCCTTTTTAACTGCCTCCAGGCCGATTAGCCCTGGTAAAGTTTTTACCAGCCGCTCGGGTAAAAGGGCTCTTCTCGGGTATTCTTCACCTGTAAACACAGCAATATCAGTAACCGGAGTTCCCTTTTGCAGCCAAAGCTGGGTTCTTGTCGCGTAGTCTACCCAGGCTCTTCCGGGTTTCCACCAGGTTTGGTCGCGCTGAAAGTAAAGTCCTACTCCATCAAGCGTCATTCCCGGTTTGCGGTCTATCCAGGGGTTATGCGTAAACACATGATAAACCAGTTTATTGATGCCAAGAGCGTAATTCCTGTCCTGCAAAGTTTTTAACATCCCCGGATGTTCATTCCATGCCATTCTCACTGTTGTAAAAGCTTCTGCCTGGATGATATTTTTGCCATAGATGTGTGCCCCTGAAACTGCATCAAGCATATCGTTTGGTTTATCGTGGGTAGGACTGTTCAGCCAGAACTCTCCCATCGGGACATCAACTTTCTTAAAGTGGCTGAGGCCGTCACTAACCATAGTTGGTGCAACACTTTCGGCGGTAAATAACACACCTTTTTCTTTAGCGAGATCAGCAAGGGTCTGGTAAAATGTATCTGTTACCAGCTCTGCAATAGTTTTTCTGATATCATAGAGCACCGCTTCAGATTTTCCGGCACTTTCCAGTGGGATACCTGCCATCAGGGGCAGCCAGGGCATCAGGTCGTATCCCCTGCGTCTTTTGAATTCTGCAGGGATAATGTCCGACCAGTTCTGGCTGCCGCATTCCCAGCTATCCACATGAAAAACGCGCAGTACCTGTCCGGCCAGTTCTGGTCCGGCCTGCCTGATGGCTTCCCCGTACCAGGAGTTAAACTGCAATTTAATCGCTTCCTTATTGAATTTATCTACTTCTAGTCCTGCGCCAGCCCCACCTGTAGCATTTGTATGCCCTGTTGTGGTATGCCCCATTCTGATAATTGTCCATTTGCCGGGAGGAACTTTCCATTTTAAAACACCGTCTGGACTAAGTTTTTTACTGAGGTCAACAATTTGTGCTGTAGGAACACAAACTTCGGCAGGCAGCTGATCGTTAGTACTCCGTTCGCTAATCCTCCAAACTTCCCCGTTCTTACTTTCATATTGATTGATCTTTGGTTCCGGGGAAAGTTCCAGTCCGGTTAATTTAAGTGAAGGCTTCCACTTGGCTGCATCAAGGTCTTCAGCACCCGGCTCCGAACCTGCAGGATCATAGCTAAACCTGAAGAATTTTGCTGTTACCGGAGCGATGGCATGCGTTACATCAGCATCTGTATCCTGCCAGCCATGACGGGGCGGGCGGAGGCGCGTAACTGATTTGAAGATCTTCCCATCATCACTAACTTCGAGAATTAACCTGTGTGCCTGGTAATTGTTGCCACCGGTTCTGACGATGATGCTTCTGCAGGTAAATGGCTGTTTAAATTCGTATAAAATCCAGCAGGGCTGATCAGTTTTGAATGCTGCAACAGCAGCCTTGCCTGCTTGGGCATCAGTCCTGTCAACTGCTCCCGGCAGCGCCTGAGCTTCCATGGTTTTGTCTTTCAGGCTGGTTGTAACCTTTGGTTCTATAGCTTTATTGAAATTCTCAGCCCCGGGTTGTGCCGGGTAAGCGTATACTGCAATGTCTTTATAGAAGTTTGCTTTACTTTCAGGCTGTGGAAGCCGGATACTTTCCGCACTTCCTGCAGCCCCTCTGACTGTTATCTGGCTGGAGACTACCTTCTGCATGGAAAGCTGGGGTGTAATCCAGGGGCCACCTGCCAGCGCAAAACCATCGCTCACATGCATGCCAATCTCTAATCCTAACCTTGCAGCTTCCTGAAAAGCATATTTCATCATTTCCCACCATAGCGGCGTCAACTGTTCTACAACAGGCGTATACACCGGGGGCTGGGTTGCACCTTTTATGGGCATGAGATAGGCTCCGCCGATACCTGCAGCCTTCATCGCTTCCAGGTCTGCCCGAATGCCTTCTTTTGATACACTTGCCTGCATCCAGTACCAGAAAACCCAGGGTTTTGCTGTTTGCAGAGCATTGGCTTTCTGCGCAGACAGGCACAGCGGCATCCAGATCAAAACGATGATCAGGATTATTGCAGATACTGAATGCCTATATTTTCTCATTTTCTGTGATTCTTAGCGGCAGCTTAGTCTGTACACGGTTTCACCAAGTCCTGCTGCCCTTGCTTTTACATAAATATATCCCGCATGTTCAGCAGACTGCAGTACGGCCATACATTTACCCTTAAAAACCTTTATCTGAGCTGCTTTAAAGGAAGATAAATTTGCCTGATAACCATTATCCAGCCCAGCCAGCGTCCCCTGGCCTTCTACAGTAAACGTGATCAGCTGATCAGCGTCAGGAACCAAATTCCCGTCTTTATCGGTGACTTTTACAGTCAGAAAGGACAGATCTTTTCCATCCGCTTTCAGCGAACTTCTATCCGCTTCAATGACAATTTTTGCTGCTTCAGCTGCAGTATGTATTTCTGAACTGAGCACTTCCTTCCCAGCTTTACGGGATATCGCTTTCAATGTTCCCGGTTCATATTTTACTTTCCAGGATACATGTAAATCGTTTTCTTTTTTCCTTATGCCCAGTGATCTGCCATTGAGGAAAAGTTCCACTTCATCTGCCTGGCTGTAATATGCCCATACATCTACTGTTGCACCTGCCTGCCAGTTCCAATGCGGAAAAACGTGCAGAACTGGTTTATCTGTCCATTCGCTCTGGTACATGTAGTACACATCTTTTGGAAATCCCGCCAGATCTATAATCCCGAAATAGGAACTCCTTGCCGGGTAAGGATAGGGAACCGGTTCGCCGAGATAGTCGAAGCCCGTCCATACAAACAAACCTGCTATAAAGTCCCGTTTTTTAACTTCTTTCCAGGCCCTTTCATGACTGGTTCCCCAGTAGGCCGCTGTATTGTCATAGGCTGATGTAGTCCAGTCGGCATTCCCGTTCAGCACATACTTTTGTTTTCCGCTCGCAGGCCAGAACCTCAGCGTATCTGACGACTGGTATACTCCCCTGCTTTCCAAAGCAGAAGTAGTTTCTGAAGCGATAAATTTCTGTCCCGGAAAGTTTAGCGGAAGCTTGTCATAATCTTCAAATTTATAATTGAAGCCCAGTACATCAAGGGAATTTGCTTTTGCTATAAAATTCTTGCTGCTATCAGTTTCGGTCAGTGCCGAAATCACAGGCCTGGTTTGATCAAGCGCTTTTACAATTGCGGTAAGTTCCTTCGTGATTCGGGTACCTGAAGGGTCAAATTGTTCCCTTATCTCATTGCCTATACTCCATAAGATTACCGAGGGATGGTTTCTGTCCCTTTTCAGCATATCTTCCAGATCTTTTTTATGCCATTGCTCAAAATCCAGGGAATAATCATACTTGCTCTTCTTCTTTTTCCACATATCAAATGCTTCGTCCATGACCAGAAAACCCATCTGATCACAGAGGTTCAGTAACTCTGCTGCAGGAGGATTGTGTGAAAAACGAATGGCATTGCAGCCCATATCTTTCAGAATTTCCAGCTGCCTCTGCATTGCACGGCGGTTGATGGCCGCACCCAGCGCACCCAGATCGTGATGCATACATACGCCCAGTATCTTCATATGCTGCCCGTTTAAAGAGAAACCCAGTTTGCTATCAAATGAGAAATACCGGATACCAACAGTAGTACGGTATTCATCCAGCAGTTTCTTTCCTTCAGAAATACGGGTGACCAGCGTATACAAATAGGGTTTTCCGGGAGACCATAACCGGGGCTGTAGCACCTTAAAACTTTGCGCCAGTTTGGTGACTGAATCTTTCAATGCTTGCTTAGACCGAACTTTTCCAACCTGCTGTCCTGACTGATCATACAGCGTTAACTCAATCTCTGCCTGCTTCAGTTTGCCTGTCTGATTTTTAATCATTGTTACCTGACTGACAGTTGCCTGTTCTGCAGTTACTGATGGTGTGGTTACAAAAGTTCCCCAATGATCAACGGCTATATCTCCAGTAGTGACCAATCGTACATTACGGTAAATACCCGAACCTGAGTACCATCTTGAGTTTGGCTGCCGGGAGTTATCAGCTTTCACAGTGATCACATTTGCCCTGTTCCCAAAATTTACAAACTTCGTCAGATCATATCTGAACGAGATATACCCATTTGGCCTTATACCCAGCAGATGCCCGTTTATCCAGACCTGGCTATTCCGGTAAACCCCTCCAAAATCAATATAGATCTGCTGGTTTTTCAGATTCTTTGACAGATGAAAAGTCTTGCGGTACCAGCCTGTTCCTCCAGGCAAAGCCCCGCCGTCATTTCCGGCAGGATGTTCTGCACTAAAATTCCCTTCAATGCTCCAATCCTGGGGCAGGTTCACTTTTTCCCAGTCCTTATCCTTAAAATAAGGAACAGACGCCCCCTCAGCATCGCCTAAAAAGAATTTCCAGCCCTGATTGAAATCCATTTCCAACCTCTGATTATATTGATCGGCATTTGGCCCCTGCGCGCCAGATCTCAGCTGCAGGCCTGCCACCAATATGAACAGCCATGTGAGTTTACTGCGCATTGCTCTTCCTTTCTGCTGTAACAAAATTCAGCTCACTTGCACCCAGGTCTTTAGAAGTCGCCAAAGCAATTCCTCTTTGTCCCGCTTTATTTACTGCGCAATAGTAATGATAAACTATCCCCCTGTACTTAACTACAAATGATTTATGTGCAAAAACTTCGTCGTAGGGCCTGGATGATTCAATCAGATTTTCTCCATTCCAGTCTGTCCAGTTTACCAGGTCTTTCGAGGCCGCAAACCTGTTAAAACCTCCTTTACGGTCCGTCCAGAAGGCTCCGAAATAAAACATTACATACGTATCTCCCATTTTCTGAATAACGGCATCCCCTGTGATTCCTGCGGGATGATGAACTACAGGTTCTGTATGAAACCTTTTCCAGTTCAGCATATCATCTGATACTGCCATACCTATCCTTTCATACCAGCGTGTTTTGATATTATTCTTTGCTGAATCGCCGTTGGCATTGTAGTACATCACAAATTCATGTCCTGTTAATTTCTTTGGGTCGCGTATGACAGTGCTTTTAAATAGTTTACGGTTTTCCCACCACCTTACATCCTTGTCTTTGGCAGTCAGCACGGGTTGATCTATTCTGTTCCACTCATGCGGAGTTGCCGGGTCATTTTTCGTATTTGCAATGCCGATTGAGAGATCTCCCGCCTCATAACCTTTGGTATTGCCGCCGAAATATGACATCCAATATTTGCCCTGGTACTTTTCCCAGGCATAGCTGCCTCCCCATTCGGGATTCTGCAGAGCAATATATCCGGCTTTCTGGTTTGCATCCCAGCGGATAGTATCAGCGGAAAAAGATAGTAGCTTTCCTTTGGTTTTCCAGCTGAGCAGGTCATCACTTTCTGCCAGCCAGGTTTCATAACCTTTACCATCAAACACAATGTAGCTCATATACCATTTATTCCCTTTGCGGAATACACTTGGGCAATCCAGTTTCTTATCATCTGCTACCGGAACCACTGCCAGTCCGTATTTAAAAGGTGTTTTAATTTCATCATACAGCTGCTGCATTTTTTCCTGGCTCAGTTGTTTTTCCTTTATAACAGCTGATTGTGCCTGGATGGCTGTATAATAAAACAAAGTGATGATCGATATTTGAATTGCTTTATAAATGGGCATGAGCTAATAATTATTGTACGGTAAAATGATATTTTCCTGATCCTGTTCTGATCAATGTTCGTCCTTTTTCATACCGGGCGGAGCCAGGCTGAACAGCTTTGCCACCTTCTGTAATTTGCTGTCCCTTGATAGCTGGTATATAGATCACAGCTCTGGTATTCGCTGGTATTTCCACCTCAAGATCAAATTTATCAGCGTCTTTTTTCCAGGAAGTTGCAATGCGGCCATATGGTGAATTGTAACTTGTTTCTGCATGGCTAAGCCCTTTTATGATCTCAGGATGTATCTTTATCTCTTTAAAGGCCACCGATTTCTGCTCCTGCCTGATTCCACCCAATCCGCTGTAGAACCATTCCATTAAATGCCCGAGCATCAGGTGATTGTTGGATACTGAGGGCAGTGCCTGCCAGGATTCGGTTAAAGCGGTTGCTCCCTGTGCCAGCTGGTATCCATAGCCCGGCACTTCGGGATTGCTGTTCATTTCATATATCAGATCAGAACGGCCTTCGTCTTCCAGTACCCTTAGCAAATAACGGTACCCTATATCTCCCGAAGTAAGGTTATTTTTGTTATTTCTGATGTCAGAGATGATGTTAGCAAGAACTGCGGATTTACGTTCCGGCGATACAAGTTTCATGTAAATAGCCATTGCGTTGGCAGTCTGGCTTCCTGTTGCATAATTGTTTGTTTTGCTGTTAAAAAACCTCCAGTTAAAGGCAAGCTTCACCTCCTCAGCAAGTTTTTTATATCCGGCTGCATCTGCTGTTTTTCCCAGCATCAGGGCAGTTTCACTAAGAATATTCAGGTCGTAATAATAGATTGCGGTAGCAGTTACCCCAATGGTGGTTAACTGTGAAACTCCGGGCGGTTTCGGTCCCAGATCATACCAGTCGCCCAAACCCTGACTCAAAATATTGTACTTTGCCCTGGTTTTCAGGTAGGCGCCGTATTTTTTCATCATCGGGTAAGCCCTGGCCAGTACCTCCCGATCGCCGTACCATTCATATAAATACCAGGGCAGGATGATGCTGCTGCTTCCCCACTCAGGCGAATCTCTAAACATATCCCCTCCCCAGGTAAACACCGTATATTCCGGCGAGATTTCGGGCACCAGGCCGGTGCTGGTTTGTGACAATTCCATATCCTGCACTGATTTATTCAGCAGGTTCTGTACCTGATAAGTATAGCGCAGGGAACTGCCCATCAGATGCAGCTGTTCCAGCCAGCCCAGTTTCTCCCTGTGTGGGCAATCGGTAAACACGCTCATCATATTACTTTTTACCCCCCAGTCAATCAGCTTTGCTGTGCGGTTTAAAAGCTCACTGGAACTATTGAACGTACCGGCTTCCTCTGCAGCATTTCTGATATGCAGTCCTGTTACTTCAGTAAGGATGGGTAAATTTTCTGCAGGGGCAAATGTGCCTGGCTCTTCGCCAGGAACAGCACCATCAATCTGGAGGTACCTGAACCCGTAATAGCTAAACCGGGGCTGCCAGGTTTCTGTTCCTTCTCCTTTAAGGATATATGTAAAGTAATATGGCTTTCCAGAAGCTTTCTGATTGGCTGTACCATCGGAATTGATCAGTTCTGCAGGAGTAATTCTCAGCGTATCGCCTTTCTTACCTTTAACAGAGATCCTAACTATTCCTGAAGCATTCTGTCCGAGGTCGTATAGCCAGCTAGCGGTATTTATTCTGGTTATCTTCTTCGGTTTAAAGTTATCGAATATTTTTATCGGGTCGGCTGTCTGGGCATTGAGCATTACCGGCCCGCTGGTTTTTGAAGATTTAATCCAGAGATCATCATTAAACGATGGTTTATCCCAGTCTTTTTGCTCTTTACCGGCATCATAATCTTCACCTCCATAAATACTTGAGAAGCTGACAGGCCCTGCTGTGGCTTTCCATTTTTCGTCGCTTACTATATCTTCAGAACTGCCATCTGTATAGTTGACTATCAAACGGCAGATCATTTTAGGATATCCGTATTGTACAAGGAGTTTTTTATATCTCTTTTTCTGTTTGGGTATATAGTAAAACCCGTTCCCCAGCATTACTCCAATAGCATTTTTACCATTTTTTAATGCGGAAGTCACATCAAATGGAACATATAATGCCTGTTTTTCATAATTAGTCCAGCCGGGATCAAGAAAATGATCTCCGATCTTTTTACCGTTGATGCTGAGTTCAAAATGGCCCAGTCCGGAAATAAACAGCGTGGCACTTTTAATCTTTTTACTGATAGTAATTTCTTTCCTCAGCAGCGGCAGCACGTCATTCATTGTTCCACCGGGCTTATCCCGCTTTCCCAAATCCGAGGGTAGTATCCTCGCAGAGTCGGGCATCACCTGATAGCCAATCCAGCTTGCTTTTTTCCAGTCGGCCCTTGTAAGCAAACCCATTTGCCACTGCTGCACATTACTCCAGGCTGATGCCTTCGCATGGTTATCCCACAGCATGATTTTCCAGTAATAGGTTTTTGCAGCCAGCAGGGTCTTTCCTTTATAGGCGACTTGTATAGAGGCTGAGGAACTCAACTTTTTAGAATCCCAGATGTTCCCGGTATTGGCTTTTAATAATTCCGGATCATCAGCAACGAGTATGCGGTATGCGGTTTGAAGTGTGCTGCGGCGATCAGACACCAACTGCCAGCTTAGGCGGGGACTGATGGTTTCAATACCTGCAGGATTGAGCTGCTGTTCACATCTTAAACTGACAGCTCTCAGTGATTGCGCATCAGTATGAACAACCCTGGCAAGGAACAAAAGAAACAGGACAAACAACCTCATCGGCAGCGATAAAATATTTGGTTTATGGATCAACATAGATACAGGATATGTATCTGTGATTCATCTACGATCTTATCTAAGTTTTATGAAAACTTTGCAGAAAGAAAAGCTGCCTTTTAATCTCTTCTAAACTTCCTGCTGAGTCATGATTTTACCCTGAAGCCCCTTAAAGAATACTTTTGGGATCTCTTTCAGGGTGAAGGGAATATTGACTGCAAAAGATCTCATCAGGAGTTTTACTGAATTTCCAATTCTGAATTCGCGGATCAGGTTGTGCTTTGCAGATTCAACAAGGCCAGCCATATATCTCTCTTCCAGAATTTTTCGCTCCTCCAAGGTTAAGAGGTCTTTAAATTTAATCAGCTTGGTTTTTGCATCTGCGATGTAGAGAAATTCTATGACCTCGCTCCACTTACGTCCGTCAAAAATATTGATATCATCGAGCCTTTTGTGCCAAAGCTTGTTCAGGGTAAAAGAGACTTTACATGGTTTGGTCAGGATAGTGTGCAAATACATGCACCAGTCGTCACCAATGTTCATATCTTCATCCCAGCCATCTATGATAGATGATCTTCTGATCACTAAAGAGGAAGATGGAGATGGGCATGACCGGATATAAAGATGTCTTACTTCTGCTGAAGTCAAATCAATCCAGCCGTTTTTTTCCTTAGCCATATAAGGCTGAAGAAAGGGGTCATTATTTAAGAAATCCCATGTTTTACCACCTTTGCTGTCCTGGTCCCAGTTGGCAAATACAAAATCCAGTTCGTCACTTTCCAGTTTTTCTACAGAGTTCTTCAGAAAATCCGGATACCATACATCATCCGAATCCAATGAGGCTATGATTGTTCCCTTCGCATGTTTCAGTCCTTCATTTCTGGCTGATGCCTGTCCACCATTTTTCTTGAAGTGATACTCTACTGAAGGATATTGTTTAACCAGATCTGCGGTGTGATCAACGGACCCATCATCTACAACAATCAGTTGTATGTTTTTATAGGTCTGGTTTAATGCACTCTCTATTGCATCCGGAAGTTTAGTTGCTCTGTTAAAAGTTGGAATGATTATAGTAACTAATTTTTGGACGTCCATTAATTTTTTTTCTTATTGTAAAAGAGCATCATCAGATGCCTTCTAAAATTACATTAAATCGGTGGCTAAGCTTGTAATCAAGATTCATACCACTATATATTATTGTTATTATTGTTATTACCGGACATCCGGAATCTTTTAAAAAATATAGCTGCGGCATAAATCACATAATCATAAAGTGCCAGCCATAATACATACGGAAATAATAAAACATGGATGGCAAGAATGATTAAATTCACTGTATTCAGCGAAACAGCAAATACTAACAATGATATAGGAAATAACATTTGATAGTAATCTGCCATCAGGATTTGAAAAGGCCTGTCATCAGTTTTCATGACAATGATCAGCTGGTTTTTATACCTGTCATAGCGGATGTATACAAGGATAAAATAAAGTACCAGTGCAATTACAGGCGCTGCCAGATCGATCTCGTATAACATTACTGTGAGTGATATTATCTCTAATGCTACCAGCAAAATCCCTTTATTTTTGAAATCCTGTGGTGCCACTTTACTTGCATAGGTGTTCAGGTTTACTTTAATATCATTTTCCCTGTCTGCAAACTGATGCCATAAGATACCTCTGAGGCCATAACATAATGCCCAGATCCCTGCGGAACAGAACCAGATCCAATTGATCGGCTGCTTTGTAACATAACTTACGCTGGATACCATTAACAAACTGGTGAACACATGTGATCCGCAGCCATCTGCCAGAACGCCCAGAATCCCTCTGTTCTTTAACCGTACCGGTTCAATAGAATAGAGGCTGAATACGATCCACGAAAGCAGGTATAACAGGCATGACAGCAGATCGGGATAGATGAAATATCCAAAGCCAATGCCCAGCAATACGCATGCTGCAGGTATTATCCACCTGAATTTTGGAGGTACCTGCTGTATCCTGTTTGATTTGCCGCTGGCAATATCTTCTTCAAGATCTGTTATATCATTGATCACACTTACATAAATTGCACCTACAACCAGTGAGCTTAACAGAAAGACCAGCCACAAAGCCACTTTATACAGTAGCTGGGTTGACATCAGCGCGGTAGCATAACCGATCGCCAGCAGCGGAGGCAGCTTGTGGGCCCACCATTCCTGTGATCTTATGATATTAAATACCTTCATGACTTTGTATTTGGTAAAGTGCCAGGGCTTCCAGGCAAAAGGCGGTAGTAACTTCTTCAGAGCCGTAACACTGCAGCTTTTTTGGTCCCCCATAGTATAATGCCCATCTTGCCCATTCCCCATATTCTGCCTGTTCGCCGATGAGGTAATTTACGGCGTTGGAAATCACAGCTGAGCGGTAATCAAGCTTAATTAAAGATATGATGGCTAATGCAGTGTCAAGTATGCTTTCCCCTATTGAGCCGTTGTCCTTTACATTATCCAGGATGCGCTGTATGATAGGTGCTCTGATAGGTTCAAGAGCTGCAATACCGGCATGCAGATTACGGGAGAAAAAGTAATAAATTGTAAAAGGATTCCGGTACCATTTGTCACAGGTGTCTTCCTGATGATCAGCAATAATTTTTATCATCAAATCAACTATAGGAGAAGTTTCGTCGTTCAGTCCCAGGTAAAAAAGGACGTTGGCATTTACGGCTCCGTCAATATCATTTTTGTCTGCTTCGTTCTGTGTCCAGAAAAGTAACGTACTCAGGGGATGCCTGAATTCCCTTAACAGCAGGAGCCAGTAGTCTTTGTTCCACACTGAATTGGGCCTGAATGTAAACCAGGTATAGAACAGTTTTTTACTGTTGCGGTTAAAAAGCAGTATTTCTTTGTTATGCTGAAATTCCCTGTTTATTGCTTTAAGGACAATGGAGGCACATGCAGTATTGTCTACGCATGCGGGACATATTTTGAAGTACTGGTGGGCCATAGTAAAATTGTTCCATACGCCCCCCCGCATGGACTGATACTGGAGAAACGATCCTGTAAGCTGCAACATCGCATCTACTTTGGGCAGCCGGGCCAGATTCAGTAATGAATAGCTGATGAGCGATGTTGGAAAAATATTTGCATCCGGAATAGTATCCTTCAAGCTGTCTTCATGACCTATGTAACAACAAAATTCTCCGTTCGGGAACTGATGCTGGTGAAGGTAATTCACCCCCCTTAAGATACTTTGTTCTATCGCTGTCTCCAAAATGCTCATTTTCCGGTTATCTTTTCATCAAGGCTAAAATCAGATTGGCAAAGTCGGTTTCGGGCGACTCAGGTACGTTAGCCGCGACAAATGCCGCAGCGTTCTTCCCAAGTTGCTTCCACTCTTCACGGCGTTCCCAGGCTCTTTCCATTGCCTCCCCAAAGGACTCTTCATTGGGATAGCCAATAAATCCGGTTACGCCTTCTTCTACCAGCTCTGTATTGCCGCCAGCATTTGATATGATTACGGGGCGGCCTGCAGACATCGCTTCTACCATCGATAAGGGCAAGCCTTCACTTCTTGAAGGCAATACCAAAGCATGATAGTCTTTCCACATATTCTCGATATCATCGATCTGGCCGCGGAACTCAACGTTGGTAACATTTAATAAGGCAGCCATATCCTTTAGTCCGGCCTCGTCTGTTCCTTTTCCAATGAATGAAATAAGGATCGGACGATCACGCCATTTCTGTTCAGACAGAATTCTGATCAGCACGTCCTGTCCTTTATCCAGCAAAAACAATCTTCCCAAACAGGCTATTTTATAGACTGCTGTAGATTTGGGATACGGTACGATATTGCCGGAGAGCTTCATCGGGTTAAAGATCACCTGGCCATTCGGTAGTTTTTTACCAAACTGTTCTTCAGTTAACCTGTGGTTATGATGCGAAACAAAGTAATTTTTTTCTGCCTTTTGCAGGGCTTCAAGCATAAAGGCACGGTCATCTTTATGCGGCCAGTAGAAATCCACTGCCTTCTGTGAGATAACCACATATGGTATTTTCAACAGTAAACACTGATAAGCCATTTTCAGGCCATCGAAGTTAATTCCCTGCGAAATGATGACCAGTTCCGGGGCTTCCCCCTTCATGATTTTGATATAGTTACTAAAATCCTCCCCCTGTGGCTCAATTAGCTTTAGTGCCAGCGCAGTTTGATTTGCTATTTTGCTTACTTTACCGACTACCCGTCTTGGTATAGACCGCTTAGGGAAGATCTCGATCAAACCCACATTTCTTGCTGCCAGTTTTACAAATTCCGGATGCTGTCTGTTGATCCAGTATTTTACAACGGAAATGCTAAAGCCTGCTGCCTGCAATGGGGGAATACTTCTGCCCCATAATTCTTCACTGCCGCCCCAATCTTCGGTACAAGAACTTACGATAACTATTTTACGCATTGATTATTCTATTGTTGAATTGTTATTGAATAGATGGTAATACTCGCCCTGTAAGCTGAGCAGTTCCTCATGTGTTCCCGATTCTGATATTCTTCCGGAGGATAGCATGTAGATATAGTCTGCATGTTTAACAGCCGACTGCCTGTGACTGATGATCAGCGCAGCACGGTTTCCAATTCTCTCCCTGAATGAGTCAAAAAGTTCCTTTTCAGCTGTGGCATCCAAAGCACTTGTAGCTTCATCAAGAACCACAAACCTGGATTTACTAAAGAAGGCCCGGGCAATAGCAAGTTTTTGCCACTGTCCGATGCTCACCTCATGTCCGTCCTCAAAGATACGGCCCATGATGCTGTCGTAGCCTTCAGGAAAATTGTCGATAAAAAGATCGGCGCCGGAGTTTTGTGCTGCTTCGATCACTTCTGCATGTGAGCGTTGCTGGTGTATATCCCCAAACCGGATGTTATCGGCTACACTGACATTGTATTTCCCAAAGTCCTGGAAAACTGCACAAATTTGTTTTTGATATTCAAAACTGCTGAAGGTCCTGATATCAGTGTTGTTGAGGGTAATCTGTCCGGAAGTCGGGTCATATAATCTGCAGAGCAGTTTGATCAGGGTTGATTTGCCCGCACCGTTACTTCCTACAACTGCAATGATTTTACCTGCCGGCATTTTAATACTGATATCAGTTAGGGTATTTTTCTCGGCATGCGGATAAATGAAACTTACGTTTTTAAGTTCCAGATCGATTTGCTGATCCTGAGGAATTGGCTTAGGCTCAGGAATTTCAGTGAGACTGCTTTCCAGATCAAAAAGTTCAAAGACGCTTTTCACAAAAATATTATTCTGGTACAGGGTAGAAATTCCTGATGAAAGACTTTGCATGATATTGAAAGCCTGAGGCAGTGCCACAAGGAACAAGGTGATATCACCAACACTGGTAATTCCATGGATGCTCCCTATAGCAATATATGCGATGCAGGAAAAGAATCCCAATGTAGCAATAGTAGCAGTAAGCACTTCTCTGTAGGTACGTTCCTTACTGAGCTTTAATCTTCCTTCCAACAGCCTTAACCTGATTGCTACATAGGTCTCGCGAATGTGATGACCCAGGCCAAAACTTCTTATTTCCTTGGCATGAATATCTGAGGTAAGCAAAGTACTCAAGTAGGTAGATTTTCTTTCGAGGGCAGTTTGGGTAAGACGCAATGCATTCTGGCTGTCCGCAAAGCTGATACGGACCCACAAGGTAGGGATCACAAAAAGAGCAAGGATTGGGAACAGGCGCCAGTCAATTGCTACCAGCATAGAAGCAATAAGAATCAGGCTTAATACATTTTTGGCAATATCTACCATCGTAAATACTATCAGATTGGGCCTGTCGCTTCCCATGTCCCTGGCCCTTTTCAGGATATCAAAGTATTCAGGGCTCTCATAAAATGAAAGATCAAGAGCAATTGCACTCCTGTGAATTTTATCATCCATATATTCAGACACTTTGCCCGACTGTTTTTCGATGATGTAGGCAGATAAGGATTTTACCGAGGCATAACATACAGCGGATAAGGTGGCAAAAATGACAAACCTGATCACTTCAGGCTCATTTTTAAGATCCTGAATACCATGTTTTGAAATGGTATCTATCAGTGCTTTGAGCAGATATAGTGAAGAAAAAAACAGCCCACTTTCCAGAATGATGAAAAATATGGAGATGACGGTCCATTCTTTGGACGCATCCCAGATTAAACTAATAATTCTTGTAATGTTTAGATTGGTACTGAATTTATGAACTTTATGGGCAAACGATTTGATCATATGGTAGTATGAGGGAACAAAAGTAGTATTTTCTGTGCTTATAACGGGCTTTTCCGTTTAAATTGCCGGATTCGCTCTATTTCGTTTAAATAACCCGGAAAGCCTGTACAGCACTTGATTTGCCAGTGTAGACAATGGTTTTTCAACTACGATATTTATTAGCCATGAGGATAGAAGACTGATCATTAATATTCCAAACAATAGCACATCTGGTTGAATATTATTTCTGAAATACCAGTAAAAACACATAAAATAAATGTGAAAAAGATAAAGTGGGTAAGTGAGCGTAGCCAGCATCAGAGAAAACCGTTTTGCAGCAATATGTATCAGCCCCGTGCTGATCAATAAAAAAACAGCGTATACGGCAGTAATGATTAGTGGATACACATATGGGGCTGAAATCGAAGCACCCTTGTAAATGGTATTCAAGTCATCAGTCTGGGCTTTTGAAGTCATTATTGCACAAAAGAAGTTTAATGCCAGAAGCGCGTATACTTTTATTTTACCCGGGTGATTTGCATTGATCATGTAAAACAACATACCTGCCGACAGGGGTAGAAAAACCAGATATGGCTGCATTCCAGGCTGAAATACTCCGTAGAGGCATAATAAAATCACAAAGAATAACAGAGTCAATATCCTGTTCCATAGTTTTAGAGCGATAACGACACCTATTAAAGCGTAAAAGACAATTTCAACCATCAGTGTATGGAACACCGGATTAATCATTGGCGAGCCCAGCAGGTATGGAATCATAGTAAAATTGACAACTAATGTTTTAATGGAAGCCTCTGCAAGATAGCTGTGGTTGGTGTAAAATAAACGGGGCATTATATAAGCAACAATACAGCTGATCCAGAACAACGGATAAAGCCTTGCAATCCTGCTGATCACAAAATCTTTTATACCCCTGTTTACAGATGTCAGCGTAACTACGTAACCACTTACCATGTACAGAATTACAACAGCAACACTCCCATATTTTGAGAACCACAGGTATTTGTCATTTGCCGGTACAATGTGATAAACGAAATTAAATGTTGCCGCATAGTGGTTAAAAAAGACGTATACAACAGCGAAGAATCTGAGGTAGTCAAGGGCAGCAGACCTTTGAGAGGGTACATTTTTGGTCATTGAACGGGATTTAATATTTTTTATAAAAGCAGTGTTTGATTTATCAACTCAGGAACTCCCAGTAATTATCACTATTTATAACCTGAGCAGAGCGCGGTGCATAGGTTTGAATAAAGTTATCCGGAAATTTCACTTTAACTTTTGCATTCCATTTGATCTCGAAAGCAGATATCTCATTGTCCTGTTCCTCCAGATAGTCAATTTCTGCTTTGCTTACGTTGCGCCAAAAATAGGTGTTACCATAAAAACCTGTATAGGCAAGATTCTTTTTGCGCTCGCTTATGATAAAGTTTTCCCACAGGGCACCAATATCGTTTCGCTGGGATAGAGGAGCGAAATTATTGATTACACTATTCCTGATCCCATTGTCGTAAAAAAAAATTTTACGGGATGAGCTGATCTCGTTTCTCAGATTTCTTGCAAAGGGATTCAAACGGAAGATAACGAAGGATTTTTCAAGTAAATCAATGTAAGTGCTGATTGTTGCCTTATCTACCCCCACGGTCTTTGATAATTCATTATAAGAAACCTCATGCCCTACCTGCCATGCAAGTGCCTGCAGCAATTTTAATAATGCGTCCGGGCGCCGGATATTTCCAGTTTCCAATATATCTTTATACAGATAACTACCTGCAAGATTATTGAGTGTTTCTATAGCATTCTCAGGATTATTAATTACATCAGGATACATTCCTGTGATCAGAAATTCTTCAAGCCGGTCATGAACTTTGGCAAAGGACAATTGCACTTTAAGTTCATTCCAGGACAGCGGGTACAATCTGTACTCCCATTTGCGGCCGGTCAGGGGTTCATTAATTTTACTGGCAATTTCCAGAGAGGATGATCCAGAGATGAAAAGCTGAACATCCTTTTTGGCATCAACGATCATTTTAGCTGTAAGACCAATATTTTCCAGACGTTGTGCTTCATCAAATACAACTACTTTATAGTTTCCAAGATAATTATTGATAAAAGCTTGTGTGGGATTATTCCAGGCTAACCGGACAGCTGGATCATCACCATTGATGTATAAATAATCATCATTCAGTGAAGCAGCGATCTTAGTAATCAATGTTGTTTTACCGACCTGACGTGGTCCTAAAACAACAATTGCTTTCTTATAATCTACCTTTTTTTCCAGAATATTTTGAAGAGACCTACCTATCATAAGAATTCCTATTCCCCAAATATAGCTATATTTGGGGAATATATTCGCTAAATATGGCTATTTTTGGAGAATAGGAATCAACTCGCATTTTACAATCATTTTTAAAAATTGAGGTTAATAAGCAAAAAAAAATCGTAAAGTTGTAATATGATTAGTAAATTAGCTACATAGTCACTAATAATCAATCTGTTACCTTATTATCAATACCCTCTCTTATTCTTTAGATGCCAGAGCACAAAATATTTGAGCCGTCGACTGACTAGTTGCCTAAACATGGGCTTTTGCAACCCATGGTAACCTGGAAATACAATCTCAATTATATTACCATGAAAACAATCTCAAAGATTAAACTGCTGATTATTATTTATCTGCTTTTAATATTCACTGATTCTGCAATGGCAGCAGTTCCCGCCAATCCCCCATCGAATTTTAAACATCAATATGCCATTGTAAATGGTGTAAAAATCCATTATGTCATCGGGGGAAAGGGGGAGCCATTGCTACTGGTACATGGATTTGGCCAAAACTGGTACATGTGGAACAGGTTGCTACCTGAGCTATCCAAGCATTTTACTGTCATCGCACCAGATATGCGCGGAGTTGGTGAATCAGGAAAGACTAAGGATGGCTATGATAAAAAAAATATGGCTGTGGATATGCATGAACTGATGAAAAAGTTAGGCTACAGCCATGTTAACCTCGCCGGTCATGATATCGGCTTAATGGTAGCTTATTGCTATGCTGCGCAATTTCCTGGCGACGTAAAGAAATTAGCCTTAATGGATGCTTTGCTACCAGGAATTGAGCCCGTATGGAGTCAGGTTAAGGCACAGGCCTGGTGGTTTGGCTTTTTCGCACAGCCCCATTCGGGAGATCTCGTTTCCGGCAAAGTGGGTTTATTCTTCACTGATTTCTGGCCAACGGTAGGATTTCAGAAAAATGCCTTTACTAAAGCAGAGACCGCAGAATTTATCCGCGCATACTCCGTACCTGAAGCCACTACCGGCGCGTTTCACTGGTTTGGTTATTTTGATGAAGATGCAAAGGACAATGTTGAATTTGCCAAACATAAACTACCTATGCCGGTATTGGCAATGGGCTCAGATCATTTTGCTGGGCCATTTCTGGCAACGCATACAAGATTAGTGGCTGATCATGTAGAGGAATCGGTAATCAAAGATTCCGGACATTGGATAGTGCAGGAGAACACACCGCAAGTTCAAAAGGACCTGCTTGATTTTTTCATAAAATAAAGGTCTTGTTACATTACCATTTTTGTTATTTTAAAATTCGACATGCTTATTTACACAAAAACTGAGGTATGAACATTTTTAACGAAAAGTTATGATTAAGGAATTAAAGCAGCGCAATCTTTTTCATTTGAAGCATTTCAAACTTTATGAAGATCGGTTTTACTATAAGAACAAAGTTATAGGGTCGCTCCCGCAAAAATTAATGATCCACCAGGCATTTAAAGATCTATGGCAACTGCAACTCGCCACTTTATAGCTTAATGGATTGCCAACACGATAATGAGGCTTTTCTTCATTTTGATCCATAGCCAAATATAATTGTTTCGGTTTAACAATATCCCATACCTTTTCCTGAGAAACAGTTGCCCCGGCCTTGACCAACATTTCCTCTATTTGTCCAGTGATATGCTTTTCCCTTCCCGGAGATAGATCTTCCACGTAGCAACAGTACTTCTCTCAACTCTCAGACGCTTATACACACCCCGCTCATTTATTAGCGTCTCCAAGGCCATACGCGTTCCCTCTACCTGCATATCAAATAGATTACGAGACCAATAATCACCAATATGGCAGCTACTTCCCACCACGAGAGTTCAACAGCGAACTTCAATTCGGCCGCATCACATCGGATGTACGCCTTAATAAATGCTACAAGTTGCTTTATCATAATTTAGTATATGCTGATAAAAGAGCGCGCGAGGAAATTAATAACAATCTGTAGTGCTACATTCTTGAAGACCGGAATCTGCCACCAAGCGAACTATGGCATCTAGTAACAATTTAATTTCTGATGCCAGTGCTTTAACATATGTTTAAAAATCATATTCCAGTATAATATCATCGATCCTCACCTCAGGCCATCCCTAACCTCAGCATATGAATTGTAAGCAAGCGGTACCCAAAGCCTCCACCCGCCACAATTTTTAACTACTGACCAACGTAAAAATTTAGAGTATTTTCAATGAGTGATTAAGTATATGTAAGAACATATTCAGACAAAAATAAAACCCTGTAAGGTTTTAACTTACAGGGCTTACTTTTAACTCAGTACCCGAGAGCAGATTCGAACTGCCACGCCGTTGCCAGCACCAGCCCCTCAAGCTGGCGCGTCTACCAATTTCGCCACCCGGGTATGATTCTGTGCTGCAAATATATATTTATTCACAATAGTTTTACCACTAATTTGAAAAAACTACAACTCAATTTGTAAGCCGTCATAAGCAAGCCTGATATTTGAAGGAAGTTCTGCCTCGATATCAGCATGTTTGCCCAGATTATGGCTCATATGCGTAAAATAAGTCATTTCTGCCCCGATATCTTCAGCAAAGGAAATCGCTTCCTCCAAAGTAAAATGAGAGATGTGTTCTTCCTTCTGCAAAGCATTCACTACCAAAATCTTTGTGCCCCTGATCTTATCAACCGAAGCCTGACTGATAGTCTTGGCATCAGTGATATAAGTAAAATCATTGATCCTGTAACCCAGAATAGGCAGCTTGTAATGCATAATATCAAGCGGGATGAACTCAGTATTGCCGATAGAGAAAGGTTCACCTGTAACCGTATGCATATTGATCTGCGGAACACCCGGATAAACCTTTTCAGCAAAAATATAGGAGAACTCCTTTTTTAATGCTTCCTGCACACGCAAAGTAGCATAGATATCAATATTTTTCTTAAGTAAATAGTTGAAAGGCCTGATGTCATCCAGCCCTGCTACATGGTCCTTATGTTCATGTGTGTAAACAATCGCATCCAGATCCTTCACCTTTGCCCTCAGCATCTGGTACCTGAAGTCAGGGCCACTGTCAATCACGATAGTCTTGTCGGCAGTTTCAAGTAAAACAGAAACACGCAGGCGCTTATCTCTGGCATCGTCCGACTGGCAAACTTCACATCCGCAGGTGATCACAGGAATCCCCTGTGATGTACCGGTACCCAGAAATGTGATTTTCAAAATGCGAAAGTTAAGGTCATAATTCCAAAATTAACAAAAAAAGGGTTAAGACAATTTGCCTCAACCCTTTTTTATAAATAATAATTTTATCAGCGCAGATCAACTACTTCAACCCCTGGGTATTTCTTGGCATCAAAGCCAAAGGTACCTGCCGGAACCTTTACATTGGGCACAAAAGTCTTAACTACATAGGTATACCTGTTGCCGTTTTTATCAAAGATCACCACATTGGCAATCTGATGGGCAGATTTGTCAATTCCCAGCCTGATCTTAAAATAAGATTTCTTCGAATCTACAGGAGAAAGATCTATCATCTGATAAGTCTTTGCACCATCCTTTTTCTCCCCGGTATAAAGGTATTTGAAGCCTTTTTCATACAAAGTGAATATGCCCGCAGGGTTCAGTGCATCACCACTGTTATCAACCGCAGAAACCTGTACTTCCTTATCCTTCTTAAGATAGGTCCACTGGCTTTTCCCGTCACTGATCATATCCTGATCGGTCATTACTACCTTATACTTGTTGGCAGCAGACTGCACGGTCAAAGTGCCCTGTTGGGTATCCTTTTGTTTGTTCTGAGGATTTTCCATCGTAAAGACAAACGTTGCCTTTACTACGTCATAAGCTTTATACTTTTTACTGGCTTCAGCTAATATAGTTTTTGCTTTTGCATCGGTCTGGCTATATCCGGAAATATACGTTCCGGATAAGAGCAGCAACAAAAAGATCTTCTTCATTTGGCGTGTTATTTCTTCAGATTAGTCAAGAACTGTTCCAAAGCATAATCATCAGGCAGCAATACTTCTCTGGCCTTACTGCCTTCAAACGGTCCAACTACACCAGCAGCTTCAAGCTGGTCAATGATCCTTCCTGCCCTGTTATATCCCAATTTCAGCTTACGCTGGATGAGGGATGTAGATCCCTGCTGGTGCATAACGATCAGGCGTGCAGCATCTTCAAACATAGAGTCCCTGTCATCAGGATCGAAATCAGCCTTGGCAGATTCAGCAGCTTCATCAAGGTATTCCGGTAACTGGTAAGCTTCCGGATAACCGCGCTGGTTACCAATGAACTCAGAGATACGGTCAACTTCGGGTGTATCCACAAAAGCACACTGTAACCTGATCAGATCGTTGCCTGTAGACAATAACATATCCCCGCGACCAATTAACTGGTCTGCACCGCCACTGTCGAGAATCGTCCTGGAATCGATCTTAGACAATACCCTGAAGGCAAGCCGGGCCGGGAAGTTGGCCTTGATCGTACCTGTAATAATATTTACTGAAGGACGCTGAGTTGCCAGCACAAGATGGATACCTACCGCACGTGCCAGCTGGGCAAGGCGGGCGATCGGAGTTTCTACTTCTTTACCGGCGGTCATCATCAGATCGGCAAACTCATCCACTACTAACACAATATAAGGCAGGAAGCGGTGTGAGTTATTCGGGTTCAGTTTCCTTTTGATAAACTTTTCGTTGTATTCTCTCAGGTTCCTTACCTGTGCATCCTTCAAAAGATCATAACGCTGATCCATCTCGATACAGAGCGAATTCAGGGTATGGATTACTTTCTTGGTATCTGTAATAATCGCATCGGCCTCTCCCGGCAGTTTTGCCAGGAAATGACGTTCAATTTTGTTGAAAAGTGTAAGCTCTACCTTTTTTGGGTCTACCAGCACAAACTTGAGTTGTGAAGGATGTTTCTTGTACAGCAGTGATACCAGGATTGCGTTGATACCAACTGACTTACCCTGTCCGGTTGCTCCGGCAACAAGTAAATGGGGCATCTTAGCCAGGTCGGCAATATAAACCTCGTTAGAGATGGTCTTACCTAAAGCAATCGGGAGGTCCATATCCGTTTTCTGGAATTTCTCTGTAGCCAGGATGCTGCGCATAGAAACCATTTCCGGATGCATATTTGGTACCTCGATACCGATGGTACCTTTTCCCGGCATCGGCGCAATAATCCGGATCCCAAGGGCCGCTAAGCTCAGAGCGATATCATCTTCCAGGTTCTTGATCTTCGAGATCCTTACGCCCGGGGCAGGAATGATCTCGTAGAGCGTTACTGTAGGACCAATTGTTGCCTTGATCTTATCAATCTCAATATTGTAATGGTTGAGCGTTTCAACGATCTTATTTTTATTGGCTTCCAGTTCGTCTGCATTGACAGAGATCTTATTGGAACCATAATCTTCAAGCAGGTCGATGGTCGGATATTTATAACTGGCCAGATCCAGTGTAGGATCATAATTGCCAAACTGCTCTACCAGTTCTTCAGATTTCTTCTCCTCATCAGTTTTCTCGATGGTGAGTTGTGGCTCAGGCTTCACATCTTCATAGATAATCTCCGAAAGCGGTTCAACAACCGGCGAAAGGATGATCGGCGCATTGTTCATGATGTTCAACACTGGTGGAGCTGGCGGTACCACATCTTCCTCTTCGAGAGGCGCATTTTCAAAACGGCTCGGCGTTAACACGATATTCTGCTGTGTCTTTTTACGCTGCCCAGCCAGACGGTCGTTCAGCGTAAATTCTACTTCTCCGGGATTTTTTTCCAGCTGTACATTTTCAGCTAAGGCAGAATGGCCCCTCACTACGTTATTCGCTATTGCGCTCTCATCTTCCCTTTCGGCACGTTGTTCAGCAAAGCGTTCTGCAACAGCTTCGGCAGCGGCAGGGAAGTGGTTACCAACCTCGGCAACATCCAGTTCTTCATCATCTTCCTGGCGCTGTTTACGTTCAGGAAATTTAAAATCAATGTTATAGGCAATAATTAAAATAGTCAGCCCTAAAAAGGCGAGCAGCCCCCCTACTCCAGTGATCCCAATCTGGGCAACCAAAAGCCTGTTGCTCCAATAGCCCACTTCACCTTCCAGGTAATGCGGCGCATCAGAAAAGAACGAATGGAAAAATCCAAACGTCAGGGATAAAAAGAGCAGGAAAAATAAGCTGTAGCCCAGGGTTTTTTCCAGGGCGAAGATTTTGACCTTAAACAGCAGGCGGTAGCCGATGACAAAAAAGATAAATACAAAAACAAAAGAAGATACCCCAAACCATTCATAAATAAACTGGTGAGACAGCAAGGCACCAAACTTACCCAGCCAGTTCTGCACCACGATAGGGATATTGTGCTGCTGCAGTTCCTCAATAGTCTTAAAGAGGTTGCCCCATCCGCCGTTGGCATCAATAACATAGCTGTAATCTTCCTGCCAGGTAAACAGGTAGGAAGTAAAGGCCACCAGAAAGTAGATCGAAAGGATCAGAAAAAACAAACCCGCTATCTTGAGGACGCGCTCATTCTGAAAGTTCAGTGAAGGCATTCTGTCAAACAGCTCTCTTTGTGCTTTTGCCGATGCTCTTGAACCTGGCTTGTCTCCGTATTCGTTTTTGAATGAATTAGATTTAAATTGGTTTCCCCTTACCGACATTTTGTATAAACTAGTATTAAACAACAAATATAAAATATATAGTTGTATGTGTCACGTTATTCTAAAAGCAGAGGAAGAATATATCCTGAAAGCAGCAGTATTTGTATTTACATATCCCAAATCCGGAGTCTGATCCTTTTGATATAATGCCGCACGTCCAGAATAAGCGCCGCCATCACATAAAACACAATTGGAAAACCGACTGCCAGGAAAGAAGAATAAATAAAGAAAAGCCTGATCTTGCTGATCGACATATTAAAACGCTCTGCGATATAAGTACATACCCCAAAACTCTGTTTCTCAAAATAGGTGACGATGCTCTGGAACATGATGTTTGTCTTTATATTTTTCAGGGGTATCAATTATTGATCAATTTAGAGATTATATTATATAAAAGCAAAAACCATTCCCTAAATACTATCCCGTTTAGTAACAATATCTATTCCAACAGCACAATTCAAACACTTCTTAGTTGCGCAATAGTTTTTATGCAGTTGCAGGATAGCCTGTGAATCACATGCACTTTTTAATTTTAGCCCCGCGGCTTTATATTTCCTGACCACGCCATTGTCCTCAGCTGGTATACTTTTCAGAAAACTGACCGACCGCTGCCGGATCTCCGGAATACCGAAATATCCGCCGTAATGATATAAAATCACGCATACAACATTGATAATCAATATGTCGACCGATTTTCTGCCCAGCCGAAGCTCCATTGGCTTACAAATTTTATCAAAGTGAGAATGGTCTTTCCAGTAGGGATGAACGGAAACTGGTGTAAATAAACTGATCAGGGAAGGGAGCTTTCCGGCAGCAAGAATATCCGGGATGGCCGGGGTATTTCCTGTTAACATGCCCGCCAGCTGTGCAATCCTCAGGACAGGGAAATTCTGCGGATGCATTCTGAGAAATCTCCACAGCGATGGATCCAGAGGCACAAGCTGATACTTTTTTCTGAGGAAAACATACTCAGCCTGTAGCTGGCGCGGATAGCTGTCTACAAAATCACCCTCCAGAAAACCTGCCTGTCCAAACAAAAGGGCTTCGATCTGCAGCGCCTGATTCCTGTGCCTGCCCAAAAGCGTAGCTGGTAATTCCGCAGCCAGCAGCTCAAAGGGAATAGTGTTTACCTTAAAGCCAAAGTTCCTGATGAGCAGCTGATGAAAGGTTTCATTCCAGTTGTACTTGTTCTTTACCATCAGTACTTCCAGTTCAGCCGATTTCTCCGCCAGTCTCTCAGCAGCCATGGTATCAAGGACTTTCCTGATGATCGCAGGATCTGCCTGACTAATCTGACCAGCGCAGGGAAAAAAACTCCTGCCATCCAGCAGCGAACGGTACCGCTGCAACATATCATCCGGAATAAGGTCTTTAAGTAAAAGTACGGGAATCAGGCTGCCATCCGTACGGCAGATTACAGCGTCATCCTCATAAACCACATGGAGGATCACAGTATCATATAAACGGTCTTGCTGGTGATGGTGCAATAGCCATTCAGAGGCTTTCACATGGATCTCCACATTCCCTGCCCATAACGTTCCAGCAATCCTGAGCCGCGCTGAACTGAAATCAGGCCCGGCATGGGTATTGGGAGATCCGGTATCAATAATTTCCAGCTTTGCCCCATCAGTGCAGTACAGATCGAGCCTGGTCAGCAACCGGTACTGCCAGATATAATGTAAAAAGTCTTCATTAAGCCGCATGAAGCAAACTTAATTCAAAGACAATATTTCCTGTTAATTAATTTTTTACACCAGGTTAGCCTTTTCCAGTATCTGCTGCATCTCCACTTGTAATTTCAACGCTTCTTCCCTGGCTTTCTCTGCAAAATCTTTTCCATTGCTGGCGTAGATAATCCCCCTGGCAGAGTTGACAAGTAATCCGCAATGGTCATTCAAGCCAAATTCACATACATCGGCCAGACTTCCACCCTGTGCACCAACACCAGGTACAAGCAGGAAACTATCCGGTGCCAAACGCCTGATATTTGCAAATTCAGATCCTCTTGTGGCACCAACAACATACATCATGCGTTCGCTGTCCGCCCAGGCAGAAGACACTTTGATCACTTCTTCATAAAGTTTACCTTCGGGTGTTTCGAGCAGCTGAAAGTCGTGATGGCCTTCATTTGAAGTTGCTGCCAGCAGGATTACCCATTTGTCTTCATATTTTAAAAAGGGGCTGACAGAATCTTTGCCCATATAAGGAGCCACGGTAATAGAGTCGAAACTCATGCCCGACTTCTCCTGGTTAAAAAAAGCATCTGCATACATAGCTGAGGTATTTCCTATATCTCCCCTCTTCGCATCTGCTATGCTGAAAATTTCCTTCGGGATATGCGCCCAGGTTTTCAGTAAACTCTCCCAGCCCTTCAGACCCCTCGATTCATAAAAAGCAGTGTTTGGTTTATAGGCAACACAGAGGTCAGCTGTCGCATCGATAATTTGTTTATTGAACTCAAAAATAGGATCTTCAAGATCTAAAAGATGTGGAGGAATATTTTCCAGTACCGGGTCAAGACCTACACACAAAAATGATTTTTTAGATTTTATCTGTTCAAATAGTTGCTTTTTATTCATTTGGGCTGAGATTATGCGCAAATATGCCAAAATTTCGACAGCTTTCTAAAAGCTGGTTTAACAAAACTTAAGTAAAATATTTCTAACATTTTTAATTTTTACTTGGAGTTTCAGATACAAATACATACAATTGCAACATAATTCTCAAAAGTTTATCTGATCAGTCCAGAAAATCTCACAAAATTTTGTACTATTTTTCAAATCCTAATTGCATTTTTTGCTCTGATATGTCGATAAATACGTTTATAAAAATTTCTCTACACCCACATAATGTTTAACAAAACAGAATTAAATGAAAAACTCACCGCTGAACTGCGTGAGTTAGCAAAATCTAAGGGGATCTTAAATGCCGATGATATGCGTAAGGCAGAACTGGTTGAAGTGATTCGCCAGATCAGCGAACAGCAGGGAGAACCAGATGTAATTATTCCATCAACTGAATCCACTATTGCCGAGATCATTACCACAAATGATGCTGCAAACCAGGCACCGGTAAAAGCTGCAAAAGCGAAAGCTCCAAAAAGCAATACTGCTGAAAAACCACTCAGAAAAAGAACGCGCATCTCCAAAGATGAGCCTGAAACAACTGCAGCGGCCAACACTAATTTTAACAGAGCCTCATTATTTGACAATCCTGCAACTGAGGAACAACAGGAATCTGTTGCCCAGCCTTCTGCAGGAAATGAAGAAGCTGAAGTAGCTGTACCACAAGCAAGAAAAGAAGACAATTCACCGGTACCTGCTGCCAATCCTAACGGCGAACAGAAAAAAATAAAGCCCTTAAGAGAAGACAACAGGCCTAAGAACAATAATACAGGTAACAACAGTAACCAGAAATCAAATGAAAACAGTTATTCTAACCTGGATTTCGACAATACCATCACCAATGAAGGTGTCCTGGAAATCATGCCCGATGGTTATGGCTTCCTGAGATCTGCAGATTACAACTACCTTTCATCTCCGGATGACATTTATGTATCGCAGTCGCAAATCAAATTATTTGGTTTAAAAACCGGTGATACCGTTAAAGGAAGTATCCGCCCGCCAAAAGAAGGTGAAAAATATTTCCCGCTGGTACGCGTGGAAACAATCAATGGACGTCTTCCTGCTGATGTGAGAGACAGGGTTCCTTTTGATTACCTTACCCCATTGTTCCCTACTGAAAGATTAAACCTTTTCACAGAAACAAATAACTATTCTACAAGGATCATTGACTTGTTTACCCCAATCGGTAAAGGCCAGCGTGGTTTGATCGTGGCACAGCCGAAAACAGGTAAAACAAACCTGCTGAAAGAAGTAGCCAATGCGATCGCTAAAAACCATCCGGAAGTTTACCTGATTATCCTGCTGATCGATGAGCGTCCGGAAGAGGTTACAGATATGGCAAGAAGCGTACGTGCAGAAGTTATCGCATCAACTTTTGATGAGCCTGCTGAACGTCACGTTAAAATCGCCAATATCGTACTCGAAAAAGCAAAACGACTGGTAGAATGTGGCCATGATGTAGTAATCCTGCTGGATTCAATCACCCGTCTTGCCCGTGCTTACAATACAACGGCCCCTGCTTCAGGTAAAATCCTTTCCGGTGGTGTGGATGCAAACGCATTACATAAACCAAAACGTTTCTTCGGAGCGGCAAGGAATATCGAAAGAGGTGGTTCACTGACCATCCTGGCAACTGCCCTTACAGATACTGGTTCTAAAATGGATGAAGTGATCTTTGAAGAATTCAAAGGTACCGGTAACATGGAGCTTCAGTTAGACCGTAAACTGTCCAATAAACGTATCTTCCCTGCAATTGACATTACTGCATCAAGTACCCGCCGTGATGACCTGCTGCATGACAGAGATACTTTACAAAGAGTATGGATCCTGCGTAACCACCTGGCTGATATGAATGCACAGGAAGCTATGGAGTTTGTTCAGGCACAAATCAAGAACACCAAGACTAACGAGGAGTTCTTAATTTCAATGAACAGCTAATCCAAAATGAAGAAACACATTCCTAATGCATTAACTTGCGCCAACCTCCTTTCGGGATGTTTTGGTGTGGTTTCTGCATTTAAAGGTAATTTAGACATAGCCGCTTATGCAGTGCTCGCCTCTGGTATATTCGACTTTTTCGATGGTTTTGTGGCCAGGTCCCTGGGCGTAAAATCGGCCATCGGCAAAGAACTGGATTCACTGGCGGATATGGTAAGCTTTGGTTTTTTACCAGGGGTAGTGATGTTTCAGATGCTTGCCCAAAGTGATTTCAGTTCGCCTTACCTACCTTATTTGGGTTTCCTGATCACGATGTTTTCGGCGCTCCGCCTGGCTAAATTCAATATTGATGAACGCCAGACAGAAGATTTTATAGGGCTGAACACGCCGATGAACACCTTGTTTATCGTGTCGCTTCCCTTTATCCAGCGCGATTACCCGGGATTGGGAAATTCTACTTTATTGCTGGTGGCAATCACCGTGGTTATGAGTTTCCTGCTCACGAGCGAGATCAGGATTTTTTCTTTGAAATTTGGTACGCAGGACTGGGCCCAGAACAAGATTAAATACATTTTCCTGATCCTATCTGCTATCCTGATCGCGTTCCTGAAATTCGCTGCAATTCCCTTTGTACTGGTGCTGTATATCTCTTTGTCTATACTGCATTTCAGACGTATACCCAAACTATAACGATTTAAATCAGGCCTGATCAGGATAATCAGCTTCCCTGATCAATTTCTAAAGCTAACTAGAGACGTTTCTCTAGTTCAGCTTTTGCTTCATCCAGCTGCCTGTATAAAATCTGCACAAAATCACTGAACTCCTGAAAGTTCTTTGGCATATCCGAGAGATCTTTCAGGTCACGCGCACTGTTTTCAATCAGCTGCAGATGTCCGCGGGCATCCTCCCTGCCAACATACGATAGCGTAGGTTTGATCTTGTGCGCAAATCCTGCTGCTTTATCCCATTCCTGTGCAACGATCGACTGCTCCAGATCGGCAATATATAAAGGCGTTTGTAATTTGAACATATCGATCATTTCGATCATAAATTCTGCACTGTCGCCCGACATATCCCGTAAATAAGACAGGTCTAGAGGGCTGTTGTTTTTTTCTGCGTCTATCATTTGGGACAAAACTATATAAAATTATGAGATTTTTGAAACCACTAAGTTATCCTTTAATATGGACAATAAGCCTGAAATATTTTGTTGTAGCAAAGGATGTTGGGCTTCGCCTGCAATTTCGGCCAGCGGCTCCAGCACAAATCTCCTTTCATGCATCCTCGGATGCGGTATCTGAAGCCGTTCACCATCACTGACAACCTCTTCAGCGTATAATATAATATCAATGTCGATCACCCTTGCACCCCATTTTTCGGCCCTGATCCGTCCCAGTTCTTCTTCAATTTTTAACGTACGTTTTAATATCTCACGCGGATCCAGACTGGTTTTAACTCCGGCAGCCAGATTATAAAAGGCTGGCTGGTCTACATTTCCCCAGGCTGCAGTTTCGTAAAAGGATGACATTGCAGTAATTTCGCCTATTGTATCCCCTATTCTGCGCAATGCATTGTTTAATATTGCCCTTCTGTCCCCTAAATTGCTTCCAAGTAACAAATAAACTGTTTTGGTCTCTAATTGCATATAAAACCCTGATTCATTTAATATCTTTACAAATTAAATATTAATCATCCACATGAGAGAATTTTTCAAATATGTTTTTGCTGCGGTTGTAGGTATCATTATTTCTACATTCCTGATTTTCCTGGTTATCATTCTTCTTGTGGTTGGTGTGGTATCTTCTATCGACGAGGATAAAAGTATCAGCGTACTCAGTAACAGCGTGCTTTACCTCAATCTCGATCAAAGCATTAAGGAGCGTACCCCTAACAAAACACTGGAGAGCCTGCCAATCGTTGGTAACGGCGGACAAAAAAGTATCGGTTTCAATGATTTGATAAGGGCACTTAAAAGAGCCAAAACGGATGACAATATCACCTGTATTTATCTGAATGTAAGTTCTCCGGCTGCGGGCAAAGCTACTCTCAAGGAAATACGGGATGCCCTGATTGATTTCAAAAAAAGTAAAAAGAAAATCATCGCTTACAGCGAAGTATACACCCAGGATGCCTATTACCTGGCCTCAGTAGCAGATAAAGTCTATCTGAATCCACAAGGCGCACTTGAATTCAAGGGATTCAGTTCGCAGCTGACATTTTTCAAAGGTGCAATGGAGAAAATAGGTGTTGAAGCCCAGATTATCCGTGTAGGAAATTATAAAAGCGCTGTGGAGCCCTTTATCAATGATAAGATGAGTGAGTATAACCGTAAACAGGTAACAGCTTACGTGGGAGGCTTATACAATACATTCCTCGAAGGAATTTCTGCTTCGAGGAATATTCCTGAGGACAGCCTTTATGTATATGCCAATACCTACAGGATACAGCAACCTAAAGATGCGCTGAGTTATAAAATGATTGACGGGCTGAAGTATAAGGACGAGGTACTGGATGAACTGAAAAAACTGAGCAGCACTGGCGCCAAAGAAACGCTTTCTACGGTAACCATTAATGATTATGCGCAGAACCAGAAAACTGAGAACAGCGACAGCAAAAATAAAATAGCTGTGATCTATGCCAATGGCGATATTACCGGTGGCGAAGGCAACGATGAGTCGATCGGATCTGAACGTATCTCCCGTGCGATCAGGAAAGCAAGAATGGACGATAAGGTAAAAGCTATAGTTCTGCGTGTAAATTCAGGAGGTGGCAGTGCCCTCGCTTCGGATGTGATCTGGAGAGAGGTGGTGCTGAGCAGAAAAGTTAAACCTGTCATCGCATCTTTTGGTGATGTTGCTGCTTCTGGTGGTTACTATATCGGCTGTGCTGCCGATTCAATTTTTGTACAGCCCAATACTATTACGGGTTCAATTGGGGTTTTCGGTATCATACCTAACTTCCAGAACCTGTTCACAAATAAACTGGGTATCACTTTCGATGGCGTAAAAACCGGTGAATATGCAGATATCATGAGTGTAAACCGCCCGCTTACCGCTGGCGAAAGGTTAATCATCCAGACAGATGTGAACCATGTATATGACAGCTTTATCACCCGCGTAGCGGATGGACGTAAGAAATCAAAAGCTTATGTTGACTCCATTGGAGGTGGTCACGTATGGGTAGGAACAGATGCAGTGAAAATTGGGCTTGCAGACAAACTGGGCAGTTTTAATGATGCCGTAGTTGCTGCGGGTAAAAAAGCCAAACTGACGGAATATAAGGTAGTGGAATATCCAGAGCAAATCAGTACGCTGAAATCTCTCCTGGACGATGGCGCGGATAATGTAAAGATGTATTATGCGAAGCAGGAATTTGGCGAAAACTTTTACCTGTACCAGCAGATGAAAAAGGCAGTAGTAAATGCCGGTATACAGGCACGCATGCCATTTGACATCCTGGTACAGTAGGCTATAATTTTTTCCATTCGGGATGAACAGGCAGGTAAACTGCATTTGCCGGTCTGTTCTTCACGTGTATCGTGATCGCGGTACAGGTATCCCTTTGCAGGTCAAATGCAATGCCATCAGCTACACTGTCATATACGAAAACACTGTCTTTTTGAGCATTCACATAGGTTTCTGTCTTCCTCAGTAAGGGATAAGCTTTCAGCAATTCTGCCAGTCTGACTCCTGTATGTATACCCTGGGCAGTTTGAAATTCTGGCGCAGCAACTGAAACCTGCTTCACTGCTTTGATCACCATGTTGCTGTCTCGGTAAGAAGAAAATATCACTGTGGGATTTTTCTTTAATGCTTTTTCATCTCCCTCATACCATATCCCCAGCGCACTACCCATAGCCGCATCCCCGTCATCAGGTCGTCCCATTAATTCAGACACCTGCTCCATATACTGACCGATATATATTTTACCGGCCTGTTTGCCAGCAATCACAAGTTTGGAGGAATCCACTTCCTGAAACTTCACATTATCCTTTTTCCTAAGCGCAGTAACCTGCTGTGCATCATCACTTGCAGGAGCATGGCATGCAGCTGATAAACCGAGCAATAGCGCTCCTAAATAATTCATCCCTTTCATACCTGGTCAGTCAACAAAACTATGCCATAAATACATTGTTGGGGAAAAACGCTTCTTTTTATTTATTTTAGCGCCCAATGGAAAACAAGACCATAGCCCGCAGTTTACGGCTCCTGTCTCAGCTGATGGAGTTGCATAATGAAAATCCTTTTAAAATTAAAAGCGTGGCAAATGCTGCTTTTAAAGTGGATAAACTACCCTTTGCCATCAGTACCAAAACCCAGGAAGAGATTGAACAGATCGATGGCCTCGGCAAAAGTACGGCCGCAAAAGTTTGGGAATTACTGCAAACCGGCACCATGACCGACCTGCAAAATATTCTGGCCAACACTCCGGAAGGAATTGTGGAGATGCTCAGCATTAAGGGGATAGGTCCCAAAAAGATCGTAGTGATCTGGAAAGACCTGGGCATTGAAAATATAGGTGAACTGTATTATGCCTGTAATGAAAACCGACTGATCGAAGCCAAAGGCTTTGGATTGAAAACCCAGGAGGAGATCAAAAAGGTCATTGAGTTTAAAATGGCTGCGCAGGGCAAGTTCCTGTATGCCCAGTCTGAAATACTCGTGCAGAGTTTATCTGCCGAACTTCTGTTGTGGTTAACACAACTCGAACAGGCTCCGCTATTGAGCGTAGCCGGTGGCTTTCGCCGTTACAATGAGATCATCGAAGAACTGGATTTTGTGGCAGGCGTTGACAATGAAGCAGCTGTAGTTGAAAAGCTGCACCTGTTTGCGGCGCTTCCGTTTGAGCAGAGTACCGCCAATCTTTTTACTGCAATGAGCCCTTTCGGCTTGAAAATACAATTACATATTTATCCCCGGTCCGAGTTTTACATCAGCCTGTTTAAACTGACCGGCAATGAAAGCCATGTTAGCAAGGTACTGGAGCTGGCAGGCGAAGGCCCTTTTGAAGATGAAAAGGCGATTTATGCCAAAGCAGGACTCAGCTTTGTAGAACCTGAACTTCGTGAGGGACTCGATGAGGTTGAACTTGCAAAAGAGGGAAAACTACCTGCATTAATTACTTACGAAGATCTGAAGGGCAGCCTCCACAACCACTCCACATGGAGTGATGGGGTGCATTCCCTGGAAGAGATGGCAACCTATTGCAAAGACAAT
>Ga0308163_10000406_pt1 | contig 83168 bp, 67 predicted proteins | sample PhyTR1_FD_201037 | JGI IMG/M metagenome (GOLD analysis project Ga0308163, IMG submission 201037) | Phyllosphere microbial communities from UC Gill Tract Community Farm, Albany, California, United States - DLSLT.R1 | ecosystem: Host-associated > Plants > Phyllosphere > Unclassified | place: USA... | reverse complement strand
TCGAGTCCCTGACGCTGGAAGACGTGCTGGAAATCGTCGCCATCGAAAAACCGGTCGGCGTGATCGTGCAGTACGGCGGCCAGACGCCATTGAAACTGGCGCTGGACCTGGAAGCGAACGGCGTGCCCATCATCGGCACCTCGCCCGACATGATCGATGCGGCCGAAGACCGCGAACGCTTCCAGCAGATGCTGCACAAGCTGGAACTGCGCCAGCCCCCGAACCGCACCGCCCGCACCGAAGCCGACGCCCTGGCGCTGGCGCAGGAAATCGGCTACCCGCTGGTGGTGCGTCCTTCCTACGTGCTGGGCGGCCGGGCGATGGAAATCGTCCACGAGCAGCGCGACCTCGAGCGCTACATGCGCGAAGCGGTGAAGGTCTCGCACGACTCGCCGGTATTGCTGGACCGCTTCCTGAACGACGCCATCGAGTGCGACGTCGATTGCATCTCGGACGGCGAAACCACGTTTATCGGCGGCGTGATGGAACACATCGAACAGGCTGGCGTGCACTCGGGCGACTCGGCCTGCTCGCTGCCACCATATTCGCTGTCGGCTGACACCATCGCCGAACTGAAACGCCAGACGGCGCTGATGGCCAAGGGCCTGAACGTGGTCGGCCTGATGAACGTGCAATTCGCGATCCAGAAGCAGGAAATTGAAGGTGAAATGCGCGACGTGGTTTTCGTGCTGGAAGTCAATCCACGCGCCTCGCGTACCGTGCCTTTCGTTTCGAAAGCCACCGGCTTGCAGCTGGCAAAGATTGCCGCCCGTTGCATGGTCGGCCAGAGCCTGGCCTCGCAAGGCATCACCGAGGAAGTCGTGCCGCCGTATTACAGCGTCAAGGAAGCCGTGTTCCCGTTCGTCAAGTTCCCTGGCGTGGACACCATCCTGGGACCGGAAATGAAATCGACCGGCGAAGTGATGGGCGTGGGCCTGACCTTCGGCGAAGCGTTCGTCAAGTCGCAGCTGGGCGCCGGCGTCAACCTGCCGAAGACCGGCAAGGTCTTCATCAGCGTGAAGTCGTCGGACAAGCCGCGCGCCGTGCAAGTGGCGCGTGACCTGGTCGACTCCGGCTTTACGGTGGTCGCCACCAAGGGCACGGCGGCCGTGATCGCGGCCGCCGGGATTGCCGTCACGCCAGTGAACAAGGTGATCGAAGGCCGTCCGCACGTGGTCGACATGATCAAGAACCACGAGATCGTGCTGGTGATCAACACCGTCGAAGAGAAACGCAGCGCCATCGTCGATTCGCGGGCCATCCGCACCTCGGCCCTGGCCTCGCGCGTGACGACCTACACCACCATCGCCGGCGCGGAAGCGGCCGTCGAAGGCATCCGTCACCTCGACGAGTTGCGCGTGTACGATCTGCAGGGCCTGCACAAGACCTTGCAACAGGCGTAAGCCAGCGTGTTATTTGCAGTGGCCGCCGTTAGGCGGTACACTGCATGCTTATCAACCACAGAGTTCCGTGCAGAGCAGCGCGCGGCCTCTGTGGTTTTCACTTGGTGACGTCGTTTGCACGACCTGACACTGATAACTAGCAGATAGTAGAGATAACATGACCTCAGTCCCATTGACCAAATTCGGCGCAGAACTCCTGAAAGAGGAGCTGCATCATTTGAAGACCAAGGAACGCCGTATCGTCATCGATGCGATCGCCGAAGCGCGCTCGCACGGCGACCTGTCGGAAAACGCCGAGTACGACGCCGCCAAGGAACGCCAGGCGTTCGTCGAAGGCCGTATCGCCGAGCTCGAAGGCAAGTTGGGCGCCGCTCAAATCATCGACCCGACCACCCTCGATGCGGAAGGCCGCGTGGTATTCGCCTCGACCGTGAACCTGGAAGACCTGGAGTCGGGCCAGAAAGTGACGTACCAGATCGTCGGCCTCGATGAAGCCGACCTGAAGCTGAACAAGGTTTCCGTCACCTCGCCGATCGCCCGCGCGCTGATCGGCAAGTATGCCGGCGACGTGGTCGAAGTGCAGGCGCCGTCCGGCCCGCGCGAATACGAAATCCTGGAAGTACTGTACATCTGATGCTGAGCCGCCTGCGCATCCTGGTGGCCACCCTGTGGGCCGGCAGCCTGTGGACCATCGGCTTTGTCGTCGCGCCCACCCTGTTCGGCACCTTGAGCGACCGTGTGCTGGCGGGCAATATCGCCGGCAGCCTGTTCCGTGTGGAAGCCTGGCTGTCGATCGCCTGTGCCGTGCTGTTGCTGGCCTTGCTGCAATGGGCGCCCGGCGCACTGGAGCCGAAGCGCCGCCGCCTGCTGGGCGCGCTGGTGCTGTCCATGCTGGTGTGCGCGCTGGTCAGCCATTTCGGCATCACGCCGTTGATGGCCGAACTGAAGGCGCAAGCGCCGTCGGGCATCATGGACGACGCCATGCGCAGCCGTTTCGGCATGCTGCACGGAGTGTCGACCCTGGTGTTTGCGGTGCAGAGCTTGCTGGCGGGTGTGCTGATCTGGAAACAGCAGTAGGCGTTGGTGGTGTTGTGGGATGAGCGGCGTCTTGGCGCCGCGTGATCCGACAAATGAATGCCGGGGTCAGACCCGACGGGTCTGACCCCGAAAAAAAGCGGAGCGATGGAAAATTCCATGCTCCGCTTCTTGTTTCAACCGCCTGGCGGCGGCCGAGGATGGGCTTACTTGCTGCCCAGCGCGCTTTTCTTGGCGCTCTTCTGGCGCGGCTTGGCACGCTTGATCGAACCGCCTTCGGTGACGCGCTCATTGCCCTTGATCATGACTTTCGTCACGCTCGGGCGCTTGGTGCCGCTGGCGCTGGCTTTGACGATGGTCACTTCGCGCATGCCCTTGCCGGAACTGATCTTCTCCTTCACCACTTCTTTTTTCGGACGGTAGATTACCAGCAGTTTGCCTATGTGTTGTACCGGGGCGGCGCCGAGATTGCCGCAAATCGTCTCGTACATTCCGACGCGCGCTTCGCGGTCGTCGCCGAACACGCGCACTTTAATCAGGCCGTGCGAATCGAGGCCGAGGTCAATCTCTTTGAGGACAGCAGGTGTCAAGCCCGCTTCGCCGATAATGACGATAGGCTTCAGCGCGTGTGCTTCGGCGCGCAGTGCGCTGCGCTCAACGGGTGTAAGTTTTAGCATAATAATTTTTAGTAATTCCCTTAAAAGCAGTATTCTACGCGAATGGCAAAGAAGAAATTAAACAAAAACTGGTTGCACGACCACATTAATGACCCTTATGTGAAGTTGGCGCAAAAAGAGGGCTATCGTGCCCGGGCCGCATACAAGCTCAAGGAAATCGATGAAGACGAGAAACTGGTCAAGCATGGCCAGGTGATTGTCGACCTCGGTTGCACCCCTGGCAGCTGGGCCCAATACCTGCGGCGCAAGCTGGCCGGCAAGGACGGCGGTGGCGTGAATGGTACCCTGATCGGCCTCGACATGCTGGAGATGGAGCCGATCGCCGACTTCCATTTCATCCAGGGCGACTTCCGCGAAGCGCGCGTGCTGCGCCAGCTGGAAGTGGTGTTGCAAGGACGCAAAGTGGACCTGGTGCTGTCGGACATGGCGCCCAATCTGTCGGGCATCGCCACGGCCGACGCCGCGCGCATGGAGCATCTGATCGACCTGGCGATTGAATTTTCGCAGCTGCATCTGAAACCTTCCGGCGTGTTGCTGGTCAAGTGTTTCAAGGACATGGGCTTCAGCCAGATCGTGGAAAAATTCCGTGCTGAATTCAAAGTCGTGGTGCAAAAGAAACCGAAGGCCAGCCGCGACAAGTCGTCGGAAATCTTCCTGATGGGCCGGAGCCTCAAGAATCCCCTGAAAAATGCCGTTGAAGAAGACGATTCCGCTCTTGATATTTAAGGTGGAATCCGCACATGGGAACGAGAAGTGTGGCAGTGGTTCTGGCCTATGGGCCTAAATTGTTTATACTGCACTTCTTGACGTAGGCGCAGCCGTTTCGCGCACACGGATAGCCGGGCTTTGGCACTGCCCGCTTATTGCGAGTAAAATCGTGTTTCTAGCTATAGCAAAAAAGATGCGCACTGCATCCAAGGAGTCTTCGTGAATAACATGTTTTCCAAATCTGCCATCTGGGTCGTCGTACTGCTGCTGCTGTTCATGCTGTTCAAGCAGTTCGATAGCCATGGCGCCACGGGCGGCAGCAAGGCCATCGCTTATTCCGATTTGCTGGATGAGGTCAAAGCCAAGCGCGTCAAGGATGTCGTGATCGAAGGTTCGTCGATCACCGCCAAGCTGATGGACGATACCAAGGTGCGCACCACTGCCACCAGCCTCGACAAGGGCCTGATCGGCGACCTGCGCGACAATGGCGTGCATTTCGACGTGCGTCCGCCTGAGGAACCATCGTTCCTGCAATCGATTTTTGTCTCCTGGTTCCCGATGCTGCTGTTGATCGGCGTCTGGGTCTTCTTCATGCGTCAGATGCAGGGCGGCGGCAAGGGCGGGGCGTTCTCGTTCGGCAAGTCGAAAGCCCGCATGATGGATGAAGCGAGCAACACCGTGACCTTCGCCGACGTCGCCGGTTGCGACGAAGCGAAAGAAGAAGTCAACGAAGTGGTCGACTTCCTCAAGGATCCGAGCAAATTTCAGAAACTGGGCGGCCGCATTCCACGCGGCGTGCTGATGGTCGGTCCTCCGGGCACCGGTAAAACCCTGCTGGCGCGCGCCATCGCCGGCGAAGCCAAGGTGCCGTTCTTCTCGATCTCCGGTTCGGACTTCGTTGAAATGTTTGTCGGCGTCGGCGCCAGCCGCGTGCGTGACATGTTTGAAAACGCAAAGAAACACTCGCCGTGCATCATCTTCATCGACGAGATCGACGCGGTCGGCCGTCACCGTGGCGCCGGTACCGGCGGCGGCAATGACGAACGTGAACAGACCTTGAACCAGTTGCTGGTCGAGATGGACGGTTTTGAAGCGAACTCCGGCGTGATCGTCGTGGCCGCCACCAACCGCGCCGACGTGCTCGATAAAGCGCTGCTGCGTCCGGGCCGTTTCGACCGCCAGGTCTCGGTCGGCTTGCCGGACATCCGCGGCCGTGAACAGATCCTGAACGTGCACATGCGCAAAGTGCCTATCGGCACCGACGTCAAGGCCGATATCCTGGCCCGCGGCACGCCCGGTTTCTCGGGTGCCGACCTGGCCAACCTGGTCAACGAAGCGGCCCTGTTCGCCGCGCGCCGCAGCAAGCGCCTGGTGGAGATGTCGGACTTCGAAGACGCGAAAGACAAGATCTACATGGGTCCCGAGCGTAAATCGATGATCATCCGCGAGGAAGAGCGCCGCAATACGGCCTATCACGAGTCCGGTCACGCAGTCGTCGCCAAGTTGTTGCCGAAAGCCGATCCGGTGCATAAAGTGACGATCATGCCGCGCGGCTGGGCCCTGGGCCTGACCTGGCAGTTGCCGGAACACGACAATCTGTCGGCCTACAAGGACAAGATGCTGGAAGAAATTTCCATCCTGTTCGGCGGCCGTATCGCGGAAGAGATTTTCGTCGGCCAGATGTCGACCGGCGCGTCGAACGACTTCTCGCGCGCCACCAAGCTGGCCCGCTCGATGGTGACCCGCTTCGGCATGTCCGACAGCATGGGCGTGATGGTCTACGAAGACAGCGAAAACGAAGGTTTCTTCGGTGGCGCCACCAAGACGATCTCGGAGGCGACCCAGCAAAAGGTCGACGCCGAAATCCGCAGCATCCTCGACACGCAATATGCACTGTCGCGCAAGCTGCTGGAAAGCAACCGCGACAAGGTCGAAATGATGACCAAGGCCCTGCTGGAATGGGAAACCATCGACGCCGAGCAGATCAACGACATCATGGCCGGCCTGGAGCCGCGTCCGCCAAAAGTCATTCCACCACGCCGCAATGCGGGTGACAGTGGCGCCGGCGGCATCTCGCCAAACGTGACGGCGCCAGCCTGATCATGGCAGTCTGCTAGCCTGCCAGCCTGCTGGCCAGGCGGCAAGAACAAGAAAGGGTAAGGAGCGATCCTTGCCCTTTTTTATTACCGCTTTCACCTTTTTCTCGACCATACAGATTCACATGCGACACTATTTACAATTCGGCCGCTTCGACTTCCAGCTGCAGGCACAAGAGCAGGGCAGGCAGGCGCTGGTGATGGGCATTCTCAATATCACGCCCGATTCCTTTTCCGACGCCGGCCAGTTCCAGCACCTGGAGTTCGCCCTGTCGCGCGCCGAGCAGATGATACTGGACGGTGCCGACATCATCGATATCGGCGGCGAATCGAGCCGTCCGGGCGCGCCGCCGCTGCCGCTGCGGAATGAATTGCAGCGCGTGATGCCGGTGCTGTATGCGCTGCGCGACTGCGGCAAGCCTCTGTCGGTCGACACCTACAAACCGGAAGTGATGCGCGAAGCGATCCTGGCCGGCGCCGACATGATCAACGATATCAATGGCTTTCGCGCCCCGGGCGCGATCGAGGCCGTGCAAGACAGCGACTGCGCGCTGTGCATCATGCACATGCAAAGCGTGCCGCAAACCATGCAGGACCAGCCGCGATACGAGGACGTGGTACGCGAAGTCATCGATTTCTTGCGCGAACGCGTCGACACCATGACGGCGGCCGGCATCGCCCGCGAGCGCCTGTGCATCGATCCCGGCTTTGGCTTTGGCAAGACGGTCGAGCAGAATTACGCCCTGCTGCGGGCCACCAGGCAACTGCGCAGCGAACTGGACTTGCCGGTACTGGCCGGCCTGTCGCGCAAATCGATGCTGGGCGCCGTCACCGGCCGCCCGGTCGAGCAGCGCCTGGCCGGCAGCATCGCCGGCGCGCTTGCTGCGGTAGCGCAAGGTGCGGAAATTGTACGTGTGCATGATGTGGCGGAAACCGTCGATGCGCTGAAGGTGTGGCGCCAGGCGCACTGATCCCGTAAGATTCATTATAGACAACAAAAAGAGAACAATATGACGCGCAAGTATTTTGGTACCGATGGCATCCGCGGCCTGGTGGGTACGGCCCCGATCACCCCTGATTTCGTCATGCGCCTGGGCTACGCGGCCGGCAAGGTGCTGGCCAAGTCGCAAAGCGCCAAGGTGCGTCCGACCGTGCTGATCGGCAAGGACACGCGCATTTCCGGCTACATGCTGGAAGCGGCGCTGGAAGCAGGCCTGGCGGCGGCCGGCGTCGATGTGCTGCTGGCCGGCCCCGTGCCCACGCCGGCGATCGCCTACCTGACGCGCGCGCTGCGCCTGACGGCCGGCGTGGTGATTTCCGCCTCGCACAACCCCTACCATGACAATGGCATCAAGTTCTTTTCCGGCCGGGGCACCAAATTGCCGGACAGCCTGGAAGAGGAAATCGAAGCGGCGCTGGAGCAGCCGATGGATTGCGTGCCATCCGAAAAGCTGGGCCGCGCCAAGCGCCTGGACGACGCGCAAGGCCGTTATATCGAGTTCTGCAAGAGCACGTTTCCGAACGAGCTCGACTTGCACGGCCTGAAGATCGTGGTCGACTGCGCACATGGCGCCGCCTACCATATCGCGCCGCACGTGTTCCATGAGCTGGGCGCCGAAGTCATCGCCATCGGCAACAAGCCCGACGGCTTCAATATCAACGCCGGCTTTGGCGCCACCGCCACCAAGGCGATGGCGGCGGCCGTCGTCGAGCATGGCGCCGACCTGGGCATCGCGCTCGACGGCGACGCCGACCGCCTGATCATGTGCGACGCCACCGGCCGCCTGTATAACGGCGACGAGCTGCTGTACGTGATGGTCAAGGACCGCCTGGCCACCGGCCCGGTGGCCGGCGCCGTCGGTACCCTGATGACCAATATGGCGCTGGAAGTGCTGTTCAGGGAGCGGGGCATCGGCTTTGCGCGCGCCAAGGTGGGCGACCGCTATGTGCTGGAAGTCATGCAAGAAAAGGGCTGGATTTTGGGCGGCGAAGGGTCCGGCCACTTGCTGTGCCTGGACAAGCACACCACCGGCGACGGCATCGTGTCGGCGCTGCAAGTGCTGTCTGCGCTCAAGCGCAGCGGCCAGAGCCTGCAACAGTGCCTCGCCGAGCTGGTGCTGTTCCCGCAAACGCTGATCAATGTGCGCGTGGCGCCCGGCACCGACTGGCGGCAGAACGCCGCCATGGTGGCCGAAACCGCCAGGGTGGAAGCCGAGCTGGGCGATACCGGCCGCGTGCTGATCCGTGCGTCCGGCACGGAACCGCTGATACGCGTGATGGTCGAAGCAAAGGATGCGGTCAAGGCGGAAAGCATGGCGCGCCGTATCGCCGACAAGCTGAGCGCCTGATTTTCCGGAATTGGAGGCCCGGCGATAGTTATTTCCATCTAATTCGCCTCTGGCAATTGACGAAATTGTTGCCAGGCCTTATTATCTTGTCTTCGGAGTGTGGCGCAGCCCGGTAGCGCACCTGGTTTGGGACCAGGGGGTCCAAGGTTCGAATCCTTGTACTCCGACCAAAGTCATAAAACGGGCTGTCAGAAATGACAGCCCGTTTTGCATTGCAGGCAGGGATAGGCCATCCTGCCCTTGCATCAGTTAAAATACTGCACCTTTCCGCCCATCGTTCAACGGATAGGACAACGGTCTTCTAAACCGTGAATGGGGGTTCGATTCCCTCTGGGCGGACCAGCGATCGCTGGCCCTCGATGCGCTCGCGCATCCGCATGGATTCTCAGCCTCTACTCTTCTTCTTTCTTGTTGCCCGCGCCAAACAGGCGATCCTTGGCATTCAACAGCTTTTGTACCTTGGCGCCCATCTTCATCAGCTGCGCCATCGATTCGGGCGACAGCCGCTGCAGGTCGTCGAACCAGGTATTGGCCAGGTCGACCAGTTCATACATTTCGCGCATGCGCTCCTGCGCATACTTGTCGCCCGGTTCAATCGCCGGCGCCATCAGCGATTCGCGCAGCACCGTCAGGGTGGGCGCCACTTCGCGGCGCCGCCGTTCGGCCGCCACTACCCGAAAAATCTGCCAGACGTCGCCCAGTGACGAGAAATATTCGCGCCGGTCGCCGGGAATGCGCGTCAGCCGTATCAGGCCCCAGCCCTGCAATTCCTTCAGGCCGATACTGACATTCGAGCGCGAAAAGCTCAGGTGCTCGGCGATTTCATCGGCATGCAGCGGCTGCACCGACACGAACAGCAGGGCATACACCTGGCCCACCGTGCGGTTGAAGCCCCAGCGGCTGCCCATCTCGCCGAAATGGCTGACGAAGGTCAGGATCAGCGGCGTCATTTCAATATTGTGAGTTTTCATAATTATCTGGAAGTTTTGCACTGGATTGAGGGCAGGTCAATTGATATCTGTCACGTTTCGCAGTATTATACAAAAAATCGAATTTACAGAAATCTCTGAAAACTCAAGAAATACGAATCGAACATGAACGCCACGCTCCCAGCCTTGCCACGCTTTGTCCTTCCCCGTCTCGCCAGCCTGGTGCAGGGCGGCGCCGCATTGCTGTGGCTGCCGCAGGCAGCCTTGCTGGCCTGGACAATAGCGGCGATGACGGCGGGTGCCGGCTGGCGCGCGGCGCTGCCAGCGGCCGCCGGCGTGCTGTTGCTGGGCCTGCTGCGCGCCGCCGGCGAAGCGTGGGGCGCGCGGACCATGTATGCGGCCGCGCGGTGTCATTTGTCGAGCTTGCGCGCCCGGGTCGCGCTGGCCCTGGCGCGCCGTTCGCCGCTGGACCGCCAGCGCGCCCAGTCGGGCCAGGCCGCCAGCGTGATCGCCGAGCAGGCCGAAGCCATCGTGCCCTACCTGGTGCGCTACCAGCCCACGCGCTGGAAAGTGCTGCTGGTGCCGCTGGTGATCCTGGCCGCCATCGCGCCGCTGTCGTGGCTTGCCGCCTTGATATTGCTGGTCGCCGCGCCCCTGATTCCCGTCTTTATGGCTTTGGTGGGCATGGGCGCGCAAGCGGCCAGCCGCGCGCAGATGGTGGAAATGGGCGGCATGAATGCCTTTTTGCTGGACCGCCTGCGCGGCCTGGCCACCTTGCGCGCGCTGGGCGCCGTCGATGCCACCGCCGAGCGCCTCGACGCCAGCGCGCAATCCCTGCGCCGCCGCACCATGGCCGTGCTGCGCATCGCCTTTTTGTCGTCGGCCGTGCTGGAACTGTTTTCCGCGCTGGGCGTGGCGATGGTAGCGGCATATATCGGTTTCTCGCTGCTGGGCACTTTCAATTTCGGCAGCTGGGGCGGCAAGCTCGGCTTGGGCGAGGGCCTGTTCATCCTGCTGCTGGCGCCGGCCTTTTTCGAGCCGCTGCGTGAACTGGCCGCCGTCTGGCATGACAAGGCGGCCGGCGAGGCGGGTTTGGCCGCCTTGGCCGACCTGGCCGATGCCGGCCTGGCCATGCCAGGCCATGATGATGACGGAGCAGATGCCGGCGCGCCCCCGATTGCCCATGCCGCGCCGCCTGCGGTGCAACTGCAACAACTGCGGTTCGCCCATGCCGGCGAAGCGCCGCTGTTCGACGGTTTCGACTTGCAGGTGCGCCCCGGCGAACATGTGGCCCTGCTGGGCGACAGCGGCGCCGGCAAGTCGACCTTGCTGTCACTGATCGCCGGCTTGCTGCCGGCCGATGGCGGCGCGATCCGGATTGCCGAGGTGTCGCTGGACGACGCCACCGTGGCCGGCCTGCGCCAGCGCATGGCCTGGATGGGCCAGCGGCCGCACGTGTTTGCCGCCTCCGTCAGCCAGAACGTGACCCTGGGCCGCGCCGATGCGGATGCCGGTGGCGTCGGCGCCGCGCTGCGGCTGGCCGAACTGGCCGGCGTATCGCAGGCGCAGCCCGGCGTCATGCTCGGTGACGGCGCGCAAGGCCTGTCCGGCGGGGAAGCCGTGCGCCTGGCGCTGGCCCGCGTGGCAATCCATCCGCACGCCGACCTGCTGCTGGTCGACGAGCCGACCGCCCACCTCGACAGCGAAACGGCGGCGCACGTGACCGAGGCGCTGCTGATGCTGGCCAAAGGCAAGACCATGATCGTCGCCACCCATGACCCGGTGCTGGCGGCACGCCTGCCGCGCCGCGTGCTGCTGGGCGTGCAAACCCGGGAGCTGCAGGCATGAAAACCAACTTGTTACCTCATCCACTGTTGCGCCAGCTGTTGCTGGGACAGCCGCGCAAGATGCTGCTGGGCGCCGCATTGTCGGCCCTGACGGTGGTGGCCGGCATGGCGCTGCTGGGCCTGTCCGGCTGGTTTATCACCGCCACCTCGATTGCCGGCCTGGCCAGCAGCACCGCGCTGGCGTTCGATGTGTTCGCGCCCTCGGCCGGCATCCGCCTGCTGGCGATCGGCCGCACCGGCACCCGCTATGCCGAGCGGCTGGTCACGCACGACGCCACGTTCGCCGCGCTGGCCGCCATCCGCGTGCACCTGTTTCGCCGCTGGTCGCTGCCCGCCGCCGGCAACCGCCTGCTGCGCCAGCCGGCCAGGATGCTGTTTCGACTGACGGCCGATATCGACGCGCTGGAAGCCCTGTATCTGCGCCTGCTGGTGCCGGTGTTCACCGCCTTGTGCGCGGCGCTGCTGGCCGGCCTGGCGCTGGCCTTTCTCGACGTCACCCTGGGCCTGGTATTTGCCGCCTGGCTATTGATCAGCGGCGGCGCCATCGCCTGGCTGGTGCTGCGCCGCGCGCGCCGCCATGCCGCCCAGCGCTCGCGTGGCATGGAAAAATTGCGCTCGGGCGCGATCGACCTGGTGGCCGGCCAGACCGACCTGGTAATGGCGGGGCGCATCGCCGCCCAATGCCAAACCCTGGCGCAGATTGACCGCTCGCTGGCGGCCACCGATATCGCCCTGCAGCGCCTGGATGCCAATGCCGGCGCCGCCTATGGCGCGGTGGGCAGCATGACTTTGGCCGGGGTGCTGCTGGCAGCCGCCGCCCTGGTCGAACAGCAACAGATCGGCGTGCCGGCCGCGGCGCTGGCGGTGCTGCTGGCCTTGACGGCGATGGAACCGTTTTCCGGCCTGCGCCGTGGCGCGCTGGAAGCGGGACGCATGCTGCTGGCGCTGCGCCGCCTGGACCCGCGCGAGGAAGAACCAGCGCCGGCGCCACAAGCCGCCACGGCCGGCCTGCGCCTGGAGCAAGTCAGTGCCTCTCACGCCGGCAGCAGCAAGGCCATCGTGCATGGCGTCAGCCTGGCGGTGGCGCCCGGCGAGAAAGTGGCGCTGATCGGCCCCAGCGGCGCCGGCAAGTCGACCTTGCTGGCCCTGGCCGCGCGTGAAATCGCGCCCTTGTCCGGCACCGTCAGCGCGCCGCGCGCCTGTTTATTTACCCAAAGAACCGAGCTGTTCCAGGACAGCCTGCGCGACAACCTGCGCCTGGCCGACCCCGCCGCCGACGATGCGCGCCTGTGGCATGCCCTGCGGGCGGCGGGCCTGGAGCAGGAAGTGCGGGCACTCACCCACGGCCTCGACACGCCGCTGGGCGAGGGCGGCCTGGGCCTGTCGGGCGGCCAGTCGCGCCGCCTGGCGCTGGCGCGGCTGTTCCTGCACGACTCGCCTTTGTGGCTGCTTGATGAAGCCACCGAGGCGCTCAATGCGGACACGGCGATCGATGTGCTGCGGCGTTTGCGCGAGGAGAGCAGAGGCCGCAGCCTGCTGATCGCCACCCATTTGCGGCGCGAAGCGCAACTGGCGGACCGCTTGCTGACCATACGCCATGGCCGCATCGTGGCCGAAGCGCGGCGCGGCACGCCGGAATTTGACCAGGCGCTCGGCAGCTTGCGGGCAGATTGAAAAGTTTGTAGCACCGTTGTTTTAACGAAGTACACCTAAGGAAGCAAACAGGAACATCATGGACCTCGATATTGTTGCATTATCAAGACTGCAATTTGCGCTGACAGCGCTCTACCACTTCATTTTCATTCCGCTGACGATCGGCCTGTCAGTGATTCTCGCCATCATGGAAACCGTGTATGTGATGACGGGCCGCACCATCTGGCGCGACATGACCAAATTCTGGGGCGTGCTGTTCGGCATTAACTTCGCCATGGGCGTGGCCACCGGCATCGTGATGGAATTCCAGTTCGGCATGAACTGGAGCTACTACAGCCATTATGTGGGCGACATTTTCGGCGCGCCGCTGGCGATCGAAGGCTTGATGGCCTTCTTCCTGGAAGCGACTTTTGTCGGCATCTTCTTCTTTGGCTGGGATAAATTGTCCAAGCGGGGCCATCTCGCCACCACCTGGCTGGTCGCCATCGGCTCGAATTTCTCGGCACTGTGGATATTGATCGCCAACGGCTGGATGCAGAATCCGGTCGGCGCCGCCTTCAATCCGCAAACCATGCGCATGGAAGTGACCGACTTTGGCGCCGTGCTGACCAATCCGGTGGCGCAGGCCAAGTTCGTGCACACGGTGTCGGCCGGCTATACGGTGGCCGCCATCTTCGTGCTGGGCGTGTCGGCCTGGTACTTGCTCAAGGGGCGCCACGTGCAGCTGGCCAAGCGCTCGATGACGGTGGCCGCCGCCTTCGGCCTGGCGGCGTCGCTGTCGGTGGCGGTGCTGGGCGACGAAAGCGGCTACCTGGCGTCCGAACACCAGAAGATGAAACTGGCCGCGATCGAAGCGATGTGGGAAACCGAACCGGCGCCGGCGGCCTTCACGGCGATCGGCTTTCCCGACGAGCAAGCGCGCGAGACGCACTATGCGCTGCATATCCCGATGGTGATGGGCCTGATCGGCACGCGTTCGCTCAATACCGAAATTCCCGGCATTGCCCAGCTGGTCGAGCGCGGCGAGCTGCTGATACGCGACGGCATCAAGGCCTATGACGCGCTGCAAACCATCCGCGCCGTGCCGCCCGGCGGCGTGGTGCCCGAAGAAGCGACCGCCATGTTCGAATCGAAAGGCCCGTCGCTCGGCTACGCCTTGCTGCTGAAACGCTATGTCGACGATCCGCGCCTGGCCACGCCGGAGCAGATCGCCAGGGCCGCGCGCGACACGGTGCCGCCCGTGGCGCCCCTGTTCTGGTCGTTCCGCGTGATGGTCGGCCTGGGCATGTTCTTCATTTTGCTGACGGGAACCTTTTTCGTACTGTCGGTGCGCCGCACGCTGGACGCCCACCGCTGGCTGCTGAAAGTGGCCGTGTTCGCCATCCCGCTGCCATGGGTGGCCGCTGAAGCGGGCTGGATCGTGGCTGAGCTGGGCCGCCAGCCGTGGGTCATCGAAGGCGTGCTGCCGACCGCCGTGGCGGTGTCGAACCTGGGCGTGACGACCTTGCTGATCACCATCGCCGGCTTTGCCGCCATCTATACGGTGCTGCTGGTGATCGAGATGAAGCTGATGCTGAAAACCATCCGCAAGGGACCGGAAGCGCATGCGCCTGCCGCATTGCATGTTCCACCCGCCGTCCAACCTGCCTGAGGAGTAGCATCGTGATTTTGCATGAACTGATTTCGTATGAAACCCTGCGCCTGATCTGGTGGCTGCTGATCGGCGTGCTGCTGATCGGCTTTGCCGTCACCGACGGCTTCGACCTGGGCACCGGCATCCTGCTGCCGTTTGCCGGCAAGACCGACCTGGAACGCCGCATCATCATCAACAGCATCGGCCCCGTGTGGGAAGGCAACCAGGTGTGGCTGATTTTGGGCGGCGGCGCCATCTTTGCCGCCTGGCCGCAGCTGTATGCGGTCTCGTTCTCGGGCTTTTACCTGGCCATGTTCGTGATCCTGGTGGCGCTGATACTGCGCCCGGTCGCCTTCAAATTCCGCAGCAAGCATGAAGACGCCAGCTGGCGCGCGCGCTGGGATATCGCCCTGTTTATCGGCGGCTTCGTGCCGGCCCTGATCTTCGGCGTGGCGATGGGCAATGTGCTGCAAGGCGTGCCGTTCCGCTTTTCCGACGACATGCATATCTTTTACGAAGGCAGTTTCTTTGGCCTCCTGAACCCGTTTGCCTTGCTGGCCGGCCTGGTCTCGGTGGCGATGCTGGTAATGCATGGCGCCACCTGGCTGCAGGTGAAAACCGAAGGCGCCGTGGCCGAGCGCGCCCGCACTTTTGGCAGCGTGGCGGCGATCGCCACCGTGGTGCTGTATGCGGCCGCCGGCGTGGCGCTGTGGGCCATGGTCGACGGCTACCGCATCACCAGCGCGATCAGCGTGGCCGGCCCGTCGAACCCGATGTTCAAGACGGCCGAAGTGGCGGCCGGCGCCTGGTTCGCCAACTACGCGGCCCATCCGTGGACCTGGGCCGCACCGGTGCTGGGAGTGGCCGCGCCGCTGCTGGCCCTGGTTTTCCTGCGCCTGCGCCGCGCCGTGCCGGCCCTGCTGGCCAGCGCGCTGGGCATCGCCGCCATCATCCTCAGCGTGGGTGCGTCGATGTTTCCGTTCATTCTGCCGTCGTCGCTCGATCCGCGCGCCAGCCTGACGGTGTGGGATTCGTCGTCCAGCCACATGACCCTGTTCATCATGCTGGTGGCCACCACCATCTTTATTCCCATCATCGTGGCCTACACCAGCTGGGTTTATAAGGTGTTGTGGGGCAAGGTCGACGGCCAGGCGATAGCAGACGGCAACGGCCACGCCTATTAATCATTTACTGTAAAGGAAATCATCATGTGGTATTTCGCCTGGATACTGGGCCTTCCGCTGGCGGCGATGTTCGCCGTGCTCAACGCAATGTGGTACGAAATGGTCGACGGCGATACGACGCCGGAAAAATATCGCTGAAGCATGCCCGGGGCCTTCCTATAACAGGATGAATTCGCCCCGGATGCGCAGCTTCATGCCGCGCGGGGCGTCGGCCCCGGCCGCCACCGCCCAGGCCGTCACCCATTGCGCGCAGCGCAGCCGCGCCTGCGGATTGTCATGCAGGCGCAGCCGTTCGAATGCCTGGTCCATGCGCATGGCCAGGTAGAGGGACTGTTCCATTGCATCGGCTTGTCTGCTGAAGTGGCGCATGGTGCTTCCTTTCATGATTGAACGGCGGCGATGGGGTTTTCCCTGGTTCCTACCTTGTATACGCGGCCGCGGCCGCTTTGGATGCAGCGCAGTGCTACACTGCGCACCATTCTTTTGACTGGACCCGCATCATGACCACCACTGTTTCTTCCTTGCCCTACCGCGCCACTGCCGAAGAGGCTTGCAGCTGGCTGCAAACGCAGACCGGCACGCCCTGGACACTGGCGCGGCTGCTGGAAGAGGGCGGCTTGCCGTATGTGTGGATCGCGCATTCGGATGAATGGGCCGAGCTGTTCCACGACGGCGTGACGCGCTATGCGGCGCCGGTGGTGTTTATCGATGACAAGCGGCACCTGGCCGCCGGCGGCAAGGACGTGTGGCTGCGCTTTACGCGCGATTCCGGCAACCTGGCGATCGCCCTGAAGGAGCCAGGCCTGCGCGCGTCGCTGGACGGTCTGCATTTCCAGGAACGCGACCTGCTGAAACTGGTGAAGGAATTGCTGAACCCCACGCCGGCCGAGCCTGAAAAGCCGCCGGTGATGGAAAGCCAGATCCTGAAAGGGCTGGAGCGCAACGAGATCCTGCAAGCGTTTGCCGGCGTAGGTGCCGGCAAGATCAACCTGGAGCAGGGCATGCTGAAAGGCGAGGGTATCTTTGGCGACGATGGCGCGAGGGTGCGCAAGAATTCGCGCGGCGGCAAGAACAACTACCTGTGGAACCCTGTCACCCTGGCCTTCGGCCTGCACGATGTGCACCGCGTGCCGATGCCGCACCTGAAAAAGGCGTTTGCCACCCAGCCGCAGCTAAGGCCATGGAAGGCGGTCTGGCTCGAATCGCTGGCCTTGCTGGGCGAATAAGCTAGAAAAGATTGCCTTGCGCCAAGTCGACCTGCCGGGCGCGCCGCGTGGCCAGCCCGGTTTTTTGCGCCTCCTGTGCGCTGGACAGGGCGATGCCTTCCAGCGCCAGCAAGGTCTGCTTCGCCTCCAGGCCGCCCGCAAACCCGGTCAGCGCGCCGGTGGCGCCGATCACCCGGTGGCAGGGTGCGATAATGGACACGGGATTCCTGCCATTGGCCGCACCCACCGCGCGCACGGCGGCGGGCCGGCCGATCTGGCGCGCGATCTCGCCATAGCTGCGGGTCTGGCCGAACGGGATCGTCAGCAAGGCTTGCCATACTTGCTTCTGGAAATCGGTGCCGGCAAAGTCCAGCGGCACTTCGAACTGCTGGCGCGTACCGGCAAAATACTCGCGCAATTGCTGCTGTGTTTGCAGCAGCACCGGATGCGTGCCGTCTTCGCGCAGCTCACCCAGGCGCACCCGCGTCGGCTTGTCGTCCTGCCACAAGATCGCCGCCAGCGCCTCGCCGCGCGCCACCAGGGTCAGTTCGCCTACCGGCGAGGGCATTATCTTGTAGACACAGTGCATGGCGATTCCTTGTCAGCGACGATGGTGTCAAGTTTATCAGGAATGAAACCCGTGTAGCATGGCGGCAAGGAGGATGTCGATGGAAACTGTTGCTACATATGAAGAAATCCGCGCGCAGGCCGCGCGGCTGGTGCAGGAGCGTTATCCGGGCGCGGTGGCGGCGATTATCGGCGGCTCGTTCGCCACCGGCCGGCAGACGGCCACGTCCGATATTGACTTGCTGCTGTTGTTCAACCATGTGGAAGCAGCCTGGCGCAACACCCTTGTGTACGAGGGGCAGACGGTCGAATTGTTTGCCCATGACCTCGGTACGTTCCGGTATTTTTGCGAACAGGTCGACGCGCCGCGCGGCACGGTGCCGCTGGCGATGATGGCGATCGAAGGTGAAAATATTCTGGCCACCAGCGCGCAGCATGCCGGATTGCTGGCGCTGGCGCAGGCGACCCATGCGGCCGGGCCGCCGCCGCTCGACACAAAGAACTTGCGGCAGCGCCGCTATGCGATCACCAACGCGCTGGAAGACCTGGTCGACAGCCGCGATCCCGGCGAAGCGATGGCGGTGGCGTGCGGCCTGTACGGCATGCTGGCCGACCTGCATTTGCGCGCGGCGGGGCAGTGGAGCGGCGGCGGCAAGCATCTGTTTCGCCGCCTGCAAGCTTGCGATCCGATCACCGCCACGCAACTCGACGGCGCCCAGAGATTACTGGCCAGCGACTTGCCGGCCGGCCAGCAGGCCTATGCGCAAGTGACCGGCGCGATACTGGCGCCGGCCGGCGGCCCGCTGCTGGAAGGCTACGAACTGCCGGCGCCGGCACACTGGCGCAGTGAGTGATTGACGCAGATTCAGCCTTTGGCTGATGCCGGGCTTTGCGTCAGGTTGACGCCGTAGTAGCCATCATGCAGGCCATGGGCGAAGTCGACCAGCGGCTCTCCGGCTGTGGCTGATACATACAGCAGGCAGGCCGCTGCCAGCATGGTTTTGCGGTCGTTGCGGCGATAGCCGAGGGTGATGCCGATGATGCCGGAAACCAGCAGGATCAATTCCACGTAATACGCCATGTGCCGCTCCCGGGTGGTGGATAAAAAGTTGCCTTGTATCATACTAATATGAAATTAAATATGTGGCAACTTTTTATCCTGGACGGCTTCAGAACGTGGTGCGCAAGCTCAGGTTCACATTGCGCGGCTCGCCCCAGAACACGCTGTCATAGAAGCCCACGTTGCGGTAGTACTTTTTATCCAGCAGGTTGTTGACGTTCAGCTGCAGCGTCGTCCTGGGCGTCACGGCATAGCTGGCCATCAGGTTATACAACGCATAGCCCGCTTGCGGAATGCGCGCCGTATAGTCGCGCGCCGGTGGCCGGCCGTACCAGGTTGCGCTGTAGGTGGCGCTTTGCGCGGTGGCGCTGCCGCCCACTTTCAGGCCTTGCCAGCGTCCGTCGAAGCGGTATGCCGTCGACAGGCGCAGCAAGTGGCGCGGCTGGTTAGGCACGGCGCGCTTGCCGTCGGCTTCCTCGGCCTTCAGGAAGGTATAGCCGCCGCTCGCTTCCCAGCCCGGCGCCAGCTGGCCGGACACGTCGAACTCGATGCCCTTGGCGCTGATGCCCTCGCCATTGGCCACATAGGCCGAGCCGCCGCCCGGCAGCACAAAACCTTGCGGCACCGTGGTGTCGAGTTCGGCCAGGTTTTTCTTTCTGACCTTGAAGACGGCGGCCGACGCGTTCAGCTTGCCGTCGAAAAATTCGCCTTTCACGCCGGCTTCCAGGTTGTCGCCGGTTTCCGGGTCGAGGAAATGGTTGTTGCGGTCGCGGTTCGACTGCGGCGTGAACAGTTGGGTGTAGCTGGCATAGGTCGAGTATTGCGGGCTGATGTCGAATACCACTCCCGCGTACGGCGTCACTTCATTGCGGGTTTCCGACGCATCGCTGGTGCCGGTGAATTTTCCATTGCTATCCCAGGCCCGCGTTTCGGTGCGGTAGTTGCTGGTGCGCGCGCCGGCGATCACGTGCAGGGAATCGGCCAGGCTCAGGCGCGTGGCCACGTAGCCGCCGGCCAGGCGCGTCACGTCGCGCGTGTACGAGCCGTCCGGCGTGAAGACCGGCTTGGGGATATTGCCGGTCCATGTGCGGTAGTCGGGCACGGCGGCCGGGTACAGTATCGTCGCCTCGCCGCCCAGCGATGTCGAATTTGTATTGCCGCCATTCCAGCCGATAATGGCCGTGTGCTTGCGGCCCAGCAAGGAGAACGGGCCGCTGGCATACAGGTCGAAATTATCGGCCGTGCTTTTGCCTTCGCCCCAGGCGCCGGTCCACAAACGCATGCCGGTGCCCGTTTGCGGATTCGGGTAACCGGCGCCGGCATAGGCCACCGTGGTGTTGTTGCTGCTTTCCGTGCGCGCATAACCGAGGTGCAGCTTCCAGTTGCCGGGCAGATGCTGGTCCAGCGAGGCGAACACGGTGTGCTGGTCGTTGGCCCAGGTGCTCCACGGGGTGGTCAGGCTGGTGTTGCGCGGCAGATTGGCCAGGCTGCCGTCCGCATTCCAGTAGGGCACGGCGCCCCAGGTGGCGCCGGTCGGCGTATTGTCCTGGAAGTCGATGCCGGCCGTCAGCAGGGTGCCGGGGCGCAAGTCCGCTTCCAGCACGGCCATGCCGACCGTCTTGCGTTCGTGATACATGTCGAAATAGGAATCGCGCTCCTGCCAGGCCGCAGTGGCGCGGCCGCGCACGCTGCCATCCTGGCTGAACGGCGTGGAAATATCGGCTTCCACCCGGTGATTGTCCCAGCGGCCCAGGCTGGCGCCGACGCTGGCCTGGAAGGTTTTGGTGGGGCGCTTGCGTATCATGTTGATGGTGGCCGACGGGTCGCCCGTGCCGCCCATCAGGCCGTTGGCGCCGCGCACCACTTCCACCCTGTCATACAGCACCGTATCTTGCAGCGGCGAATTCGAACCGCGCGGCATGCCGTCGACCTGGATATTGTTGATGCTGAAACCGCGCGCATAAAAACTCGTGCGTTCGCTGTCCTGCTGGCCGACCTGGATGCCGGTGGTCAAGCCCAGCGCCTGGTCCAGCCGAATGGCGCCCAGGTCGTCCAGCAGTTCGCGCGTGATGATGCTGACCGACTGCGGCGTTTCGCGCAGCGACAATTCCATGCGCGTGGCGCTGCGCGCCGCGCCGCTGGTGTATGACTGCGTGCCTTCGGTGGCCTGCGCCGCCTGGCCGGTAATGGTGATGGCTGGCAAGGTCGGGTCGGCCTCAAGCGTGGCCCCGGCCTCGGCCGCGTGCAGCGGCAGGCAGGCGCCGGCGGCCAGGCTCAGCAGGGTAAGGCGCAGCAGCCGGGGCAGGGGGCGCAAGGCAGGGCGGGTGGTACGGGCGTGCAGAGACATGATCATCCTGAATGTTGTAATGGTGGCTGTCGTCTCTCTTCTGGCGCGAGGCACAGTGGCTGGTGGGGGCGTATTGCTGGCCCGGTCTGGCTTGGAGCAGTTTTTATTGAATGAGAATCATTATCAATATAAGCCTTATTGATTAAATGAGCAAGTATTTGCACCGAGAAGGTGCGCAAATTGTTGTGCCTATGCCATCAGCGGCCGTGCACGCGCTTGTAACTGTTCTGCGATAATGCAGACAGGATATTGTCAGCTGAAGGAATTGCATGCGTATGAAAATCGCGACAGGAATCGGGATCGCCTGTGCCGGCTGGCTGTGCGCCATGTCGCCTGGCCATGCGCAGGAAGTGCAACCGCTGCCCGCTGTGACGCCACAGGAGCAGCCAGCGGTGCCAGCGCCGCACGAAGCGCCGGTTATGTCGTTACCTGCTGCCGCGCCGGCGCAAGACGCGACGAATCCCGCACCTGCAGCCGCACCTGAATCCGTGGCATCGGAACTGCTGGAAGTGACGCCGCAGTCGGTGACGGTTACGGCCAGCAATATGGCGGCGCCGCCGCGCGTGCGCTTCACGGCTTACCGCGACAGTTATCTGACGGCAAAAAAAGTCTGGCAGGTATCGCGCGGCAACGTGGTGATGGCCCTGCGCCTGATCCCGGCCAAGCTCAGCGCCACCATCGACGATGTGCGCGTGGCGCTGCAGGGCGATGGCGCGCCGGTGGCGATCAAGGTGGGCGAGGGCGGCGTCTTTATCGTGCCGATCAATGACGAGATCGCCGCCCAGGGCGGCAGTTTCCTGGTCAACAAGGGTCGCGGCGAGTTGACGGCGAATATGGTGATACAGCCCTCGGTGGCGCGCGACGCCTGGACGGTGTCGCGGGTGGCGCAAGTCCTGCACGACGCCAGGCTGGCCGTGCACGCGATCACGCCGTGGTACAAGCGCCTGTTTTCCAGCGAAGTGCAGGCGCTGGCCTTTTGCGCCCCCGAGCGGGGCAGCGCCCTGCAACTGATGCAGGACCAGCAACTGATCGCCACCCTGCCGATGAACGACGCCGCCGTCAACGACATCAACCTGCCCGTGTATTGCAAGATGTTCGATGGCGAAGACAAATACCCGGGGCACTACCGCGTGGTGATGCCCGAACAGGCGACGGTGCTGATACTGTAGGGTGTCAGTTGGGCTGGCGCTGCACAATTTCCAGCGCTGCGGCCAGTGCCAAATCCATCGTCGCCTGGTGAAACAGCAGCCATTGCGGCAGCAGGGTCAGCGCATGGCGGCCCTGTGCCACGTCGCCCTCGTCGACGGCGGCCCAGGCATGGTGCAGGCCGCTCAGCACGCGCGCATGCTGCTCGCGGTGGTTGGCCAGCGAAGGAAAGCCGATTTTCTCCATCAGGTCTTCTTCTTCGCGGAAATCGCGTTCCACCACCGCGATCAGCTCGCGAAAGCCGGTGCGAAATTGCGCGTCGGCCAAACGTTCCAGCCGCGCCAGTTCGTCAAACAGCGCTTCGTGCGCCGCGTCGATGGCGGGAACGCCCAGCGCCATGTCCTGTTTCCATTGAGAGTTCAACATGCCAGCTCCTGTGTCAGGCCACGGTCGGGCTGACCGGGCAGTTCCAGTGTGGGCGTGCTGAACGTGGAAATCCATGATCTGGATCAAAAGTTCAATCGGATCAAACGCAGATGAAGACCATCACGGCGTCAGCGCCGTGGCCAGTGCGACCACATGGCATGGGCGTCGACATTCGGCGTCTGCAGCATTTGCGCCAGCGAGGGACTGGACCGGTGCAGCATCACCGGCACCAGCATCAGCGACGAGAGGGCAAGGCAGGCCAGCACTTTGAGCGTCAACATGATTATCTCCCGGCAGGCCGGCGGCGGCGCGGGGGTGCGGCGCCAGCCGGTTTGCGATGACATCATGCTTGCAGTTTAGGTCAGATAGCGATAAGTTCAACTTATTGCTGTGATGCACTGCACCAAGCCGGGAGCCCTACCAGCTACTTTGCCTTGCGGCTTTTGCGCGGCTTGCCCGCCGCCGGCAGGAAGGAGTCGAACCACACCTGCGTCATCTGCCGCGTGTTCTTTGCCGCTTCACGCTTGATGGCGGCCGTCGCATGGCCGCGCGCCGTGTTGGCGACGCGGTTGGCGGCGCTCAGGTACATGCTCATCCAGGGGTTTTTCATGGCACACCTCACAGTGGAAAGATGGTCCCACTGTAGGCCGATGGCGTGGCCCGACCGTGCGGCGCCCCACACAGGGCGCCGGGTCTGATCATCGTTTGTGCCAGATCAATAAACGTCGCGGCGGTAGCGGCCTTGCGCGCGCAAGTCGTCCAGGCCATCCTGGCCCAGCACCTCCAGCAGCACCGCGTCGACGCCGGCCGCCATGCCCTGCAGGCTGCCGCAGACATACACGATGGCGCCGTCCAGCAGCCAGGCGCGCAGTTCATCGGCCGCGCTGCGCAGGCGGTCCTGCACATATTCCTTGTGGTCGCCATCGCGCGAAAACGTGCGGTCCAGGCGCGCCAGGTGGCCGTTCTGCAGCCACGCTTCCAGTTCCGCGGCGCAGACGCTGTCGGCGCTCTGCTGGCGCTCGCCGAACAGCAGCCAGTTGCGGCCCAGCCCCGCCTGTTGGCGAGCGCGCAAATGGGAGCGCAGGCCGGCCAGGCCCGAGCCATTGCCGATATAGATGCACGGCACCTCGCTCAGCGCCGGCGCGAAGGCCGGATTCGCTTGCAAACGCAGCTTGAGCTCGCCGCCCAGCGGCGCGAACTGCGTCAGCCAGCCCGAGGCCACGCCATAGCCGCCGTTGTTTTCGCCTGGGTGGCGTTCCTGGCGCACCAGCAGTTGCAGCTCGCCATCGTGCGGCATGGACGCCAGCGAATAGCTGCGCGGCGCATGCGGCACGCTGCCGCCGCTGTCTTCACCTTCGCTGCCGTCGATATTGCACGGAATGATTTCCGCCAGCGCGCCGGCTTCCCAGCTGGCGCCGGCGGGGCCGGACAAGCCGATTTCAAACAGCGCGCCGCCCTGGCTGCCCGGATTGAGCAGCACCCGGCGCGTCAAGCGCCACGCTGCATACGACGCTTCCTCCTGGCGACCGATGGCGTCGATCGGGCTGCCGCTGGTGCGCGCCAGCGCCTGCGACCAGGCGGACAGCGCATGGGCATCGTGCCTGTCGACTTCGATCAAGGGGAACAGCGGTGTCGCGCCCAGGGCTTGCAGGCGCAAGTCCAGTGCGTGGCCGAAGCCGCAGAACTGGCTGTAATGGCGGTCGCCCAGGGCCAGCAGGCCAAATTCCAGGCCGGCCAGTGCCGGTGCCTTGCTGTCATCGAGCAAGCGCGCAAAGCGGCGCGTGCCGTCCGGCGCTTCGCCCTCGCCAAAGGTGCTGGCGACGATCAGCGCGCGTTCGTACTGGCGCAGCTGGGCCGGAGATAATTGATCGAGCGACTGCACCTCGACCGGCACGCCGGCCTGCTGCAGGGCGCGCGCGCTTTCCAGCGCCAGCCTTTCGGCCTGGCCCGACTGGCTGGCATAGGCCACCAGGGTCGGCAGGGCGCTGACATGGGGGCCGGGCGCGCCGGCGCCCAGCATGGCGCGCTGGGCGGCGGCGGCGCGCTTGGCCTTGCGCCGGCCCAGGTACAACATCCAGCCGGTGATGCCGAACAGCGGCATGCACAGGCTGGCGACGGTGACGATAATGCGCCCCGGCAAACCGAAATAGGTGCCCATATGCAGCGGGTAAATCACGCTGACCAGGCGCGACCCCGTGCCCTGCTGGCCGTAGGGCTTGTCTTCGGTAACCGTGCCGTCGGCCGGCAGGATGGCCATGCTGCTGCGCGCCCGGTCATGTGGCGCGTCGCTGGCCAGCCAGGTGAACTGCACCGCTTCGGCCGGGCGGGTCGGCATGCGCACGGTGGCCAGGGTCCAGGCGCCGGCGCGTTGTTGGAAAGCATTCCAGGCCAGGGTCGTGTCGATCGCGGCGCGCGCCGTTTCCGGCTTTTTCTCGCGTGCCTGCCCCGGTTTGGCGGGCGCCTGCGCCACGCGCGGCGGCTTGCCGGCCCAGGCGTCGATATTGTCGCGCACAAAGTCGTAGGCCCAGTACAGGCCGGTCAGGGTCAGCATCACATATACCACCAGGCACCAGGTGCCGATCACGGAATGCAGGTTCCACAGGAACGAGCGGCCTTTCAGGGCCGGATCGAAGGTCAGCCAAGTGCGCCAGTCCAGCGGGCGGCGCGGCCAGCGCAGGTACAGGCCCGACAGGGCCAGGCCCAGCAGGCACAGCGCCAGCGCGCCCAGCACCTGGCGGCCCGGTTCGCGCGGCAGCAGCAGCCAGCGGTGCAGGGATTCGGTCCACTCGAAAAAGCCCGCGCCCTGCAGCGCCGGCCGGGTCGCGCCCGTGTACGGGTGCACATACACCGACTCGCCACGGCGCTGGCCCGCTTTCGGCGCAAAGAACACGCGCGGCGCGGCGCCCGGCTCGGCATACACGGTGACGGAAGCGACCCGCTGGCCGTGCTCGGCGGCCGCCACGCCGGCCAGCTGGCCGGGCGTGAGCGCGGCGCGTGTTTCCACCGGCACATGGCGCACGCCCGGGTTCATCACGTCCAGCAATTCATCCTTGAACGAAATGGTCGCGCCGGAGAGGCCAATGATCATCAGCACCGTGCCGGCGGTAATCCCGATAAACCAGTGCAGCTGGAACCAGACCTGCTTCCAGCTGGGCCAGTTCCATCGCACGCTGTTGCGCCGGCGCGTGCTGGCCTCTGGCTGCGATGGAGTTGCGGCGCGCGCTGCCGGTGCGCCGGCGATGGTGGGTGTGCTCATGAGTCGGCTTTCTGGCTGGCGGAACGGACAAGGCCGTCATCATATCGCAAATGAGAATGATTCGCGCTAATCCTGTGGCCAGTTTTCAGGCAAAGATGGTGGCCATCCGCTTGTCTCGCCGCGTTTTGACATGCATACTGCTAAGCACTTTATCTCTCGCATGGGCGGCGTGCTGCCGTTACCGTGACGAAGGACTACAATAGCCGCCTGACTTCATACTCTCATCGAACTTCCATGACCACATCGAACATCACCATCACGCCTTCCGCCCATCCCCTGTCCGACGCCGAACGCGGCGAGCGCATGAACAAGCCGGCCTTTGGCCGCGTGTTTACCGACCATATGGTGGTGATTCCTTACCGCGACGGCAAGTGGCAGCAGGGTGAACTGAAAGCCTACGGCCCCCTGATGCTGGACCCGTCGGCCTCGTCGCTGCATTACGGCCAGGCCATTTTCGAAGGCTACAAGGCGTTTGCCCAGCCCGATGGCAGCATCAAGACTTTCCGTCCTGAACAGAACGCCGAGCGCTTCAACCGCAGCGCCGCGCGCCTGGCCATGCCGGCCATTCCGGTCGACCTGTTCCTGGAAGCGGGCGACGCCCTGATTTCGATCGACCGCAACTGGGTGCCGACGAAAACCGGCGAGAGCCTGTACATGCGTCCGCTGATGATCGCCACCGACCCTTACCTGGGCGTGCGTCCGTCGGAAGAATACCTGTTCGTGCTGTTCGCCTCGCCTGCCGGCGCGTATTTCCCGCAGGGCGTCAAACCGGTCACCGTGTGGATCAGCGAAGACTTCGTGCGCGCCGCACCGGGCGGTACCGGTGAAGCCAAGTGCGCCGGCAACTACGCGGCCAGCTTGATGGCCCAGTCGCAAGCGCAAGAGAAGGGCTGCGACCAGGTCGTGTGGCTGGACGCCGTGCACCGCGAATTCATCGAAGAGATGGGCGGCATGAACCTGTTCTTCGTCTATAAAGACGGCGAAAAAATCACCGTGGTCACGCCGGAACTGACGGGCACCTTGTTGCCTGGCATCACCCGCCGCAGCCTGCTGGAAATGGCGAAAGACCTGGGTTACGCCACCGAAGAGCGCAAGCTGTCGGTACAGCAATGGCGCGACGACATCGCTTCGGGCCGCATGACCGAAGTGTTTGCCTGTGGCACGGCCGCCGTCATCACGCCTGTCGGCGTGGCCAAGGCCAATGGCTTTGAGATGACCATCAACAACAACGAAAACGGCGCCGTCACCCTGGCCCTGCGCGAAGCGCTGCTGGGCCTGCAACACGGCACGGCGCCTGACACGCACGGCTGGATGCACACCGTCTGCTGATTGACCGTGTTTGAATAAAATTGCGCCGGCACCCTGTTGCCGGCGTTTTTACATCGTTGAAGGAGTTCCCATGCAACTGCGCTTTATCCTGCCCGCCCTTGCCACACTTCTAATGAGCCTGGCCAGCGGCGTGGCGCACGCCGCCGACGCCCAGTGCGTGGCGCCGCGCAATATCAGCTACGCCGACTACGACGTCAAGCCGTCCGACGAAAAGAATACCTGCTACAAGCAGAGCACGAACGTGCCGACCGATTACTTCATGCTGGCGCTGTCCTGGTCGCCCGGTTTTTGCGACAGCCAGCGCCGCCGCGGCGAAATTTCCAAAAAGGCCGCCTTCCAGTGCGCGGAAAGCAATCAGTTCGGCTGGATCGTGCACGGCCTGTGGGCGCAGTCGGCCAACCCGGCCAGCTGCGACGATATTTCCGTCACGCCGCCGCGCAAGACGGACCTGCATCCGCGCTACTGCAAGGGCAATTTGCCGAAACTGGCGCCGGCCGAGATCCTGCCCTACATGTGCATGCAGCCGGGCGAAGCGCTGCTGCAGGGCGAATGGGAAAAGCATGGCGCCTGCGATTTCGGCACGGCGAAAGAATATTTCGAGAAGGAACGCGAACTGTTCCAGGCCTTGAAATTGCCTGATACCAGCATGGACAAGAACGCGCTGTTCCAGTGGATGAAGGAACACAATCCGCAACTGAAAGGCCGCTGGCTGGGCTATGAAAAACACTCGGGCGAGCTGCGCATCTGCTACTCGAAGGATTTCAAGGTGATCGATTGTCAGAAGTAAAGCAAGCAGTCATGGTCGGCGAGGATGGCTTGCCGCCCGGCGCGCGCGGCTGGGCCATGTTGTCGCTGGCGATCGGCGTGGGCATGGCCTCGCTCGATACGGCGATCGCCAATACGGCCTTGCCGGCAATCGCCAGCGAGTTGCACACGACGCCGGCGGCCTCGGTATGGATCGTCAATGTGTACCAGCTGGCGATGGTGGCGACGTTGCTGCCGTTTTCGGCCCTGGGCGAGATCGTCGGCTACCGCCGCGTGTTTATCTCCGGCATGTTCTTGTTTACCCTGGCCTCGCTCGCCTGCGCCATGGCCTGGTCGCTGCCGTCGCTGGTGGTGGCGCGCCTGTTCCAGGGCGTCGGCGCCAGCGCCATGATGAGCGTCAACACGGCGCTGCTGCGGGTGCTGTACCCCAAGCATCTGCAGGGCCGCGCCTTCGGCAATAATTCGCTGGTGGTGGCGGTGGCGTTTGCCATCGGCCCCACGGCCGCCTCGCTGATCCTGGCCACCGCTTCGTGGCCATGGCTGTTCGCCATCAACGTGCCGCTGGGCGTGGCCGGCTTTTTCCTGGCGCGCCGCATGCTGCCGGCGACTAAACTTTCCGGTCATACCATGGATGCTCGCACGGCGCTGTACAACGTCGGCGCCTTCGGTTTGCTGATTTTATTGTTCGGCGACGCCGCCCACCATGCGCCCTTGAGTACCTTGCTGCCGGAACTCGTTGCTGTGGTGATTTTCTTTATCCTGCTGCTGCGCCGGCAACGCGGCCACCAGGCGCCGATGTTGCCGGTCGACCTGTTTCGCCGGCCACTGTTCTTTCTGTCGTCGATGACGGCCATCTGCACCTTTGCCGCGCAGGGCCTGGCGTTTGTGTCGCTGCCGTTTTATTTCGAGGTGACCCTGGGCCGCTCGCCGATCGAGACAGGCTTTTTGATGACGCCGTGGGCGGTGCTGGTGGCGGTGATGGCGCCGATTGCCGGCAGGTTGAGCGACCGTTATTCGTCGGGCCTGCTGGGCGGCATCGGCCTGGCGGCGCTGGCCACCGGCTTGCTGACACTGGTGTGGATACCGGCCAGCCCCGGCGTGGTCGATATCGGCTGGCGCATGGCGCTGTGCGGCATCGGTTTCGGCTTTTTCCAGGCGCCGAACCTGAAAGCCATCATGGGCAGCGCGCCACCGCAGCGCAGTGGCGGCGCCAGCGGCGTGGTCGCCACTTCGCGCCTGGTCGGGCAGGCCACCGGCGCCGCGCTGGTGGCCTATTGTTTTACCGTGTCGGCCACGCGCGGCACCACCTATGCCTTGCTGCTGGCGGCCGGCTTTGCGGCGCTGGCCTGCATCGCCAGCTTTTCACGGCTGGTGGTGGCGCAGCCGGCCGCCCAGCCCTGAGGCCCAGTCAGACGTCGATCGCCTTGTCGGACTGCATGCGCTTGCGCAGTTCGAACTTCTGGATCTTGCCAGTCGAGGTGCGGGGCAGGGGACCGAAGTAGATCGCTTTCGGCACCTTGAAGCCGGCCAGGTTGTTCTTGCAAAAGGCGATCAGCTCGGCTTCGGTGACGCTGGCGCCTTCGCGCAGTTCGACAAAGGCGCACGGCGTCTCGCCCCATTTTTCGTCGGGCTGGGCGATCACGGCCGCGGCCAGCACCTGCGGGTGGTGGTACAAGGCGTCTTCCACTTCCACGCTGGAAATGTTCTCTCCGCCGGAGATGATGATGTCCTTGCTGCGGTCCTTCAGCTTGATATAGCCGTCCGGATAGCGCACGCCCAGGTCGCCCGTATGGAACCAGCCGCCGGCAAACGCGTCCTGCGTGGCTTGTTCGTTTTTCAGGTAACCCTTCATGCAGATATTGCCACGGAACATGATCTCGCCGATCTGCTCGCCGTCGCTGGCGACCGGCTGCATGGTCTCGGGGTCGAGCACGGCCACCTCGCTTTGCAGGTGATAGCGCACGCCCTGGCGCGACTTCATGACTGCCCGTTCTTCCGGCGACAGCGCGGCCCATTCCTCCTGCTCGGCGCAGATGGCGGCCGGGCCATACACTTCCGTCAGGCCGTACGAGTGGATCAGGTCAAACCCCATCGCTTCGATGCGCGCCACCATCGCCGCCGGCGGCGGCGCGCCGGCCACCATGCCGCGCACGGTCCAGTTGATGCCCTCGCGCCAGCCGGCTGGCGCATTGGCCAGCCCCGCATGCACGATGGGCGCGGCGCAATAGTGCGTCACGCGCAGTTCGCGCATCAGGTCGAACACCAGCTTCGGTTCGAACTTGCGCAGGCACACGTTCACGCCGGCGCGGGCGGCGATGGTCCAGGGAAAGCACCAGCCATTGCAGTGGAACATCGGCAAGGTCCACAGATAGACGGCGTGCCTGGGCATGTCCCATTCGAGGATATTCGACAGGGCGTTCAAGGCCGCGCCACGGTGATGGTAGACCACGCCCTTCGGGTCGCCGGTGGTGCCGGAAGTGTAGTTGAGGGCGATCGCATCCCATTCGTCGGCGGGCGGCTGCCAGGCGTAATCGGGGTCGCCGCTGGCCAGCAGGCTTTCGTAGTCGAGCTCGGCAAACGGTTCCACCTGCGGCCCCAGTTCGTCATTCACCTGGATCACGCGCAGGCCGGGAATCTGCGCCGCCATCTGGCGTGCCAGCTCGGCAAATTCGGTATCGGCCAGCAGCACCTTGGCCTGGCCGTGGCGCAGCATGAAGGTCAGCGAGGCCAGGTCCAGCCGGATATTCAGCGCATTCAGGACGGCGCCGGCCATCGGCACGCCAAAGCTCGCTTCGACCATGGCCGGCGTATTGGGCAGCATCACGGCCACCGTGTCGCCCACGCCCACGCCCAGTTTCACCAGGCTGGACGCGAGCCGGCGCGTGCGGGCATACGTGTCGCGCCAGTTCTGGCGCACGCCGCCATGTGCAATTGCCAGGCGATTGCCATATACTTCGGCTGCCCTGGCGATATAGTCGAGCGGGGTAAGGGCCGCATAGTTGGCGCTGTTCTTGCCAAGGCCGGTATTGAAATCGGGTGTCATGCTGTGTCTCCTGATTGAAAATCTGCTGCTCCCTGTGGGTGGGGCTGGTCGATGCCAGCATACCACCGGGGTTGAAAATATCCTGTCACCAAGGTGACAACTGAGAAGGATGGAATGGATTACGCTCTGCCCGAACTCGACAGCCATGCATGGTTCCAGGCGCTGGACGCCGGCCACCAGGCGCTGCTGCGCGCCGGCAGCGAACTGCGCCAGGTCGAGGCGGGCGCGTATGTCACGCGGCGCGGCGAGCCGTCGCAGCACTGGATCGGCGTGCATGCCGGCCTGATCAAGCTGGCGGTGTATAACGCCGACGGCCGTGGCGCCACGTTTTCCGGCGTGCCGGCCGGCGGCTGGTGCGGCGAGGGCAGCGTACTCAAGCGTGAATTGCGCCGCTACGACGTGGTCGCCGTGCGCGCCTCCAGCCTGCTGCTGGTGCCGGCCGAACTGTTCCACCGCCTGCTGGCCGAAAGCCTTTCCTTCAATGCCTATGTGATCCGCCAGCTCAACGAGCGCATGGGCCAGTTTATCGCCACCATCCAGAACCAGCGCCTGCTGGACGTCGATGCGCAGGTGGCGCAGGCGATCGCGCAGCTGTTCCACCCGATGCTATATCCGCGCACCTCCAGCGTGCTTGCGCTGTCGCAGGAGGAAATCGGCATGCTGACCGGCATCTCGCGCCAGCGCGTCAACCTGGCGCTCGGCCGGCTGGCCGAGCTGGGACTGATCAGCATTGCCTGGCAAGCCATCCGCGTGGTCGACCTGGACGGCCTGCGCCATTACGGCGTGGCGTCGCTGTGATGACAGACTGCGCGCGCAAAGCATGGCATGCTGGGCGCTTTCCTTGTGAGGTGAGCTGAAGCATGGCCCTCGTTTCCCATCATCCGCAACACCTGCTGGGCCTGCGTTTTCCGCTGCGCCTGCGCGTTACCGTGCGCCAGGGTTTTGTTACCCTGCACAATGAAATCGCCACCCGCAAACTGGGCAGCGGCGACAGCTTTGTGGTGCCCGCCTTTTTGCGCTTTGCCTGCGACGTGATGCCGGGGCGCGGCAAACCGGCCGTGTTCAGCCTGGCGCTGGAACAGGACGAGGCGGAGCCAGGCCACGCTGGCGGCAAGCGCTGGAGCCGCGCGCTGGCGCGGCATATCTTCCAGTCGCCGCAGGGACAATGGACGGCGGCCCGCCTGGCCGCGCTGTGGCAGGTCACGCCGCACAAGGCGCGCTCGCGCCTGTTCGCCGAAGGCGAGGCCTTGCTCAGCCTGGTGCGCGAACAGCGGCTGGCGCACGCGCTGCATACGGCGGCGCAAGCCGCGACTGGCGAAGAGCGGGGGCTGGCGGAAGTGGCGGCCGGTTCCGGCTTTGCCTCGGTGCCCGCGTTTTGCGACGCCTGCACCGATGTGGCCGGCGTGCGCCCCGGCCTGTTCCTCAGCGGGCCAGGGCCCGCCGGGTGATACTCCGCTATAATCGCCGCATGGGACATTTTTTACAGCGCAAGCAGTGGAGTCTGTGGTTCGCCTGCCTGGCGCTGCTGCTCAATGCCCTGTCGCCGTCCTTGTCGCATGCGTTTGCGGCCAGCCAGGGCAAGGCCGTGGTCGAGATCTGCTCGGCCAGCGGCGCCGTCTACACGCAGGCCGACCTGGCGCCGCCATCCGGCCCTGAGCCCCAGCATATCGAACACTGCCTGTACTGCATGCACCATGCGGGCAGCCTGGCCTTGCCGCCATCAACGCCGCCGCTGGTCGCCGTGATCAACGGCCACGATGCGTATCCGCCGCTGTTTTACAAGGCGCCACAGCCGCAGTTCGCCTGGCATGGCGCGCGCCCGCGCGGGCCCCCATCGTTCGCCTGAGTCCCGTCTTTCCCGCCGCCATGCGGCACCATTTTTACGCAGTACTACGCCCATCGGGCCTGACATCCTATGAAACGTCGCTTATTCCTTCTCGCCGGCACGGCGGGAATGCTGACGCTTGCCGCCTGCGGCGAGCCAGAACCCAAACCCCATTACAACGGCATCGACCTGACCGGTGGCGATTACAAACCCGACTTCAAGTTGAGCGGCCCCGACGGCAGGGTCTACACCCTGGCCGACTTCAAGGGCAAATATGTGATGGTCTTCTTTGGCTTCACGCAATGCCCGGACGTGTGCCCGACGGCGCTGTCGCGCGCCGTCGAAATCCGCAACAAGCTGGGCGCTGATGCCGACAAGCTGCAAGTGATCTTCATCAGCATCGATCCCGAGCGCGATACGGCGGCCTTGCTGGGAGAATACATGCGCGCCTTCGACCCGGGCTTCCTGGGCCTGCGCACCGACGAGAAAAACACGGCCCAGACCGCCTTCAACTACAAGGTGTTCTACCGCCGCGTGCCCAGCGGCAGTTCCTACACCATGGACCACACGGCCATCAGCTATGTGCTCGACAAGGAAGGGCGCATGCGCCTGGGCCTCAAGCACCAGCTGACGGCCGATGAATGCGCGCAAGACATCAAGACCCTGATGACCGCCAAATACACTTTATAACCACAAAGGATCACATCATGTTCCAGCTGAAAACCGTCGTCGCCGCCACCCTGGCCGTACTCTCCTTTTCCGCCGCCGCGCAAAGCACGGTCACCGTCACCGAACCGTGGGTGCGCGCCACCGTGGCGCAACAGAAGGCCACCGGCGCCTTCATGCAGATCACGGCGCCGAAAGCCATGCGCCTGGTCGAAGTGCGCTCGCCGGTGGCGGGCGTGGCCGAAATCCATGAAATGAGCATGGCCGACAATATGATGCGCATGCGCCAGGTCAAGGAAGTCGCGCTGCCGGCCGGCAAGGCGGTCGAACTGAAACCGGGCGGCTACCACGTGATGCTGCTCGACCTCAAGGGCCAGGTGAAGGCGGGCGACAAGGTGCCGCTGACCCTGGTGCTGGAAGGCGACGACAAGAAACGCGAAACCATCGAAGTCAATGCCGTGGCCCGTCCGCTGGGCGCGAGCGCGATGCCGGCGATGAAGCACTGACATCCGGGCCCGGTCCTGAATGAGGGTACGTCAGGACCGGCGCCCCGCAACCTTTTCCCACCGGCGCCGCCCGCCACCTTCCCGTTCCCCCCTGCCTGCCTCCCGCCTTCCCGCCGTCACCGGCACGTCCATGTAACTGCGCAGTAGTGACAATAGGTGAATATTGCCCCTTGGACAATTCTGTATAGTGCCTGTCAAGCCTGAAGCGCCGCGACAGGCATGTGCCCGAGTGGCCGCCCGACGCCTGGCCGCCAGATTTCATCATGAAAGGAAACGTCATGGTTGTACCCGAGGCCAGCCGTATTGTCACCGCATCCACGCTGGTGCGTCCGGTGGCGCCCTGATGACAAACCGGCCTTTCCGCTTTGGCGTCTGGCTGGCCGACCCGCTGACGAACAGCGTCGAGCATGCTGGCGAGCGGCGGCAGATGGAGCCGCGGGCGATGGATGTGCTGGTGGTGCTGTGCAAGGCGGCCGGCGCTGTCGTCAGCGTCGACGAGCTGCTGGCCAAATGCTGGGGCACCCGCGTGTATGGCGACAATCCCGTGCACAAGGTGCTGAACCAATTGCGGCGGATACTGGGCGACACGGCGGCCCAGCCTGTATATATCGAAACGCTGCGCAAGCGCGGCTACCGCACGCTCGCCGACGTCAGCTTCGATGCGGCCGCGAGCGCCCCGGCCGCCGCCGTGGCTTGGGCGGGCGGCTCGCCGTTTCGCGGCCTGCATGCCTTCGATGAGGCGCACGCGGCCCTGTTCTTCGGCCGCGGCGAGGAGACGCGGCGGCTGCTGGAGGCCGTGCAGGCACAAGTCGATGCCGGCCTGGCGCTGCAAATCGTGCTCGGTCCCAGCGGCTCCGGCAAAAGTTCGCTGGTACGCGCCGGCTTGTTCCCGGCACTGGCCGCCGCCGGGCGCGCGCAAGGTCTGGTGTTGCTGTCGGGTACCATCTTCGACCTGGCCGAACTGGGGGAGCAGCCGCTGGCCACGGCGCTGGCAAGCAGCTTGCTCGATCTCGACGGTCCGCAGGGCGCCGTGTTTCCTGCCGCCAGCGCACAGTCGCTGGGAGAGCGCTTGCAGACCGGCGCCAGCGCGGTCGTGCAGGAATTGCACGCCATGCTGGCAAGCCTGGCGCAAGCGGGCCGGCAACTGCGCTTCGGCCTGTTCATCGATCATTTTGAAACCATTTTTGCGGCCAGCCGCGGCCAGGCCGAAAGGCAGGCTTTCCTGTGCCTGCTGGAACAGCTGGCGCGCAGCCAGGCCATGCTGGTGGTGATTGGTTGCCGCAATGATTTTTACCCGGCGATCGCGCAGCATGCGCTGCTCATGGAAGGCAAGCCGCACGGAGCGCATTTCGACCTGGCGCCACCGGGCAGCGCCGATCTCGCGCAAATGATACGCCTGCCGGCCGCTGCGGCCGGACTGCGCTTTGGCGTCGACCCGCACAGCCAGGCGCGGCTCGATGACGTGTTGTGTGTCAGCGTGTCCGCCAGCACCGATGCCTTGCCTTTGCTGCAGTACTGTCTGCATGAGCTGTACCGGCTGCGCAGCGAGGACGGTGAGCTGAGCTTTGACGCCTTTCACGCGGTGGGTGGCGTCGAAGGCGCCATCGCCCAGCGTGCCGAACAGGTGGTGTCGCGCTTCGACGAGGCGCAGCAGCAGGCGCTGGCGCGCGTGATGTCCTTGCTGGTGTTGATCGCGGCCAACGAGGAAACCGTCACCAGCCGCCGCGCGCCCTGGTCGGCCCTGCGCGCGGAGGCGGAGCGGCAGGTGGTGCATGCGCTGGTCGAGTCGCGCCTGTTCGTGAGCGACTTGCTGGGGGACGCGCCCGGTTTCGGCATCGCGCACGAAGCGCTGTTGCGGCGCTGGCCGCGCATGCAGGCATGGATCGATGCGCACAGGAATGCACTGATCGAGCACGCGCGCCTGGCCCGCCAGGCCGCGCGCTGGGCGAGGGAGGGGCGCAGCCAGGACTTTCTGCTGCCCCATGGCAGCCAGCTCGAGGCCGCGCAGGCCTTGCAGGCGGCCGGCGTGTTCGCGCTCAGCGACGATGAGCTGCAGTTGATCAGCGTGTCCGCGCGGCGCTCGCGCCTGCTCGGATACTTGCGGCGGCTGGCGATGGCCACCATCGCGCTGCTGGTGATCCTGGCCACCGGCCTGGGGCTGAACGCCGTTGCGGCGCGCCACCTTGCCGAGCAGCGCAGGGTCGAGGCCGAGGGACTGATGGGCTATATGCTGGGTGACTTCGCCGACAAGCTGCGGCCCCTGGGGCAACTCGACCTGCTCGACAGTGTCAGCAGCAAGGCGCTGCACTATCTGGGCGCGCCGCAGGGCAAGGAGGTCGGCAGGGTGGCGCTGACGCAGCGGGCGCAGGCCTTGCAGGTGATCGGCGAAGTCAGGCGGGCGCACGGCGACCCCGGCGGAGCGGCCGAAGCGCTGGCCAGCGCCAACACCATCCTGCTGCAATTGCGTGCCCAGGCGCCAGCCGATACGGAGGTATTGAAGAATCTGGGCGTCAACGCCTATTGGCTGGGGCAACTGAGCAAGGACCGCGGCGATCTGCGCAACGCTGGCGCGGCCTGGCAGATGTACCGGCAGTTCAGCGATGAACTCAACCGGCTTGAGCCGGACAAGGTCGCCTGGTGGGTCGAGCAATCCTATGCGCATAACAATCTCGGTTCCCTGGCAGTGGCGCGCGACGATCCGGCCATGGCGGCGCAGGAGTTCCTGCGATCGATCGCGCTCAAACGGCGGGCCCTGCAGAAAACCCCGGAGTCACCGATGCTGCTGGCCGAACTGGCCGACAGTTATTCCTGGCTCGGTTCTGCCCAGGAAACCCTGGGCAATTTGAGCGATGCCGGCGTGCTGTATGCGCAGGAAATGCGGATCGTCGGGCAACTGCGGCAGATCGCTCCGCACGATGCCTTGTGGGTCGAACGCGAGGCAAGGGCGCTGCAGCACCGCGCCAGCAACTTGCTGGCGCGCGGACTGGACGCACAGGCACTCGACGATTACCGGGTTGCCAGGGAGCAGTTTTCCCGGATTACCGTGCAGGATAAAAAGAACCTGAGCTGGCAAAGCGACGTGGCCGACCTCGAGATGGAAGAGCTGTCCATCCTGGCGCGCACGCAAGGCGACGCCGCGTTGCTGGCCAGCATGACGCAATCGCATGCGCGGCTGGCCGCCTTGCTGCAACGCGATCCGCAAAAAATCAGATGGGTGCGCAGGGAAGCCATGGCCAGCGTGCGCCTGGGCAGCCTGCTGCTGCGGCAAGGCCAGCTCGGGCAAGCGCGCCAGCATGCGCAGCGGGCGGCCGGGCGCCTGCTCACCCTCGACGGCGCCAACCAGCGCGGCAGCAAGGCGTGGTGGCCGGTCGCCCAGGCCATGCTGTTGCTGGCCGACATAGAGCGGGCCAGCCAGGACGGTGCCGCGGCAAGCGCGGCTTGTCGCCAGGCATACGACCTGGCGCCAAAAAATGCCGGCGCCTCGCTCGATTTTCAGATTCTCGATCCCTGGGCCAGGGTCAATGACTGTCTGGGTAATGATACGGTGGCGGCGCAAGCGGTGGCCAGCTTGCGGCACATCGGCTACCAGGATGGAGAATATTTGCGGTCTTTATCTCTACACACCAACCATGGACAACAATGAAAAACGCCACGCCCCAACGCACTGTCACGATCAGCCTGTCAAGCCGCCATGCGGAAGAAGCCCAGGTCAGCTATAGCTACTGGTCGCCGAACGACGGTTTTACCCGCACCGCGACGCCGGTCTGCGATCTGTATTCCAGGCAGGCCAGCAATACGCTGTTCGTGCTCGATTACCAGGCCACGCAAGATGGCTGGACCATGATCGGCACCGCCCCCAATCCGCCGGACGCGCCCAGCCTGGCCTTCATCACCGGTCCGGCCAACACCTCGCTGATGACGCAGTTTCCCGATTTGCCGCATGAAGAGGAATTCAAGTTCTATATTATCTATCGTAACGTACTGAACGATCAGACGCTGAGGGTCGATCCGCAGGAGGGCAATATCCCGCGCTAGACAGGCTGGCGTTGCAAACGAGAGGCCGCGTTGATCGCGGCCTTTTTTGACCGTGGCGCCTTCAGGCTGGGATAGGGAAAATCTTTTAAAAACAATGAGTTGGCAATCGGAAGAATACCGGAAGAAATAAATCCATGCTCTGCTCTACAGTGTTCTCAGCGCAAGAACACAAGTGGAGACCAGAGACCACAGGAAAAAACGGGGCGTCACCGAAAAGCCATATGAGTAGGAAACTGGAGATAAACATGACCACAGTACAATACAGCTCTTCCCAAGATATCAATGTTCTGGTGGTGATCGACACCGAATACATCAAGAAGATGTACGGCCCCAACACCAACAAGAATGCGCCGCAGGGCATCAACCACAGCAGCCAGTTCATGATTTGCACCGGCTCGCGCGGCATCATTTCGGGCCAGGGGACGGCCGATCTCAATTTCCGCGCCAACCCGGGCGACAATGTCGACTTTACCGGCGTGTCCATCTACGACAACTCGGACGATGCGGTGATCGTGTACGGCATCAATTATTGGCAAAAAGATCATGTATTCGGCAATTTCACCAGCAATCTGGTGACGCGCAACCGCGCTGTCATGCCCAACAACGATAGCCCTGACGGTCTGCCTGCCACGCCAACCAAGCTCACCTTCGCCAGCTACGGCGCCAAGGTGCAGAACAGCGGCACCGAAGACTTCTACGTCAACATCGCGCTGTACACCCTGGCCGACGATGGCCAGACGCAAAATCTGTTTGGCTACTACTATTGGGATCCAACCATCACCGTGGCGTAAGCCATGCAAGGGGCTGAAGCAAACGCTGTTCGCATCAGCCCGGCAGTTGCCTGCCAGCCCGGCCCAGCCGGGCTTTTGTCCGTGCACTTGATAATTAAACGACTGTTTGATACCATTTCGGCTTGATTAAACAAATGTTTAAAGCGGGAGTGGAATGCATATGGAAGGCGAACCTGCGCGCATGCGCATCTTGCAAACGGCGGCCGAGCTGTTTGCGGAACAGGGCTACAAGGCTACCTCGGTGCGCAAGATTTGCGAGGCCGCCCAGGTCAACGTGGCGATGGTCAATTATTATTTTCACAGCAAGGAAGAGTTGCACCTGGCCGCGTTCGACCATGCGCGCGACCTGGTGGCCGCTTCGGCGCCGACGGTGGCCGAGGCCAGCGCGGCGGCCAACCTCCCGCCTGCCGAGCAATTGCGCCTGGCCATCGAGGCGCTGGTGTCCGACATGCTGCGCTGCGGTTCTGCCACGCTGTTCAGCCGCCTGGTGGCGCGCGAACTGCTGGAGCCGACGGCGGCCATCCACAAGCTGGCCGAGCGCAATGTGCGGCCCCAGCATGCGCTGTTTACCGGGCTGATCCGTGGAGTGGTGGGGCCGGCCATGCCGGCTGCGGTGGTGCAGAAATGCGTGTTCAGCGTGATCGGCCAGGCCGTGTTCTATGCGCGCTCGCGCATCGTGCATGAGCTGGTGGCGCCCGAAATCACCTATGACCAGGCGGGCATCGCCGCCATCGCCAGCCATGTGGCGCAGTTTTCGCTGGCCGCGCTCGATGGCATGCGCGCCCAGTACACGGCCGAGGTGGCCGCATGAAAGCGCGCAACCTGACTCTGGTGCTGGCGGGCCTGGCCATGCTGGGCCCGTTCGCCACCGATACCTTTTTGCCCTCGTTCCCGGCGATCGCCACCCATTTCGATGTCAGCAGCGTGCTGGTGCAGCAGACCCTGAGCGTCTACCTGGCCGCCTATGCCTTCATGACCTTGTTTTACGGCACCTTGTCCGACTCGTTCGGCCGCCGTCCCGTGATCCTCGGCTCCCTGCTGCTGTTTGCCGTCGGCTCGATCGGCGCGGCGTTTGCGCCCAGCTTTGGCTGGCTGCTGTTCTTTCGCGGCATGCAGGGCGCCTCGGCCGGCGCGGGCAGGGTGATTGGCCAGGCCATCGTGCGCGATACCTTGCATGGTGCGGCCGCGCAAAAGATGCTGGCCAATATCATGATGGTGTTCGGCATCGCGCCCGCCATCGCACCGATTATCGGCGGCTGGCTGCATGTGGCCTACGGCTGGCAATCGACCTTTGTGTTTACTTTTTCCGTTACGGTGCTGCTGATGCTGGCCTGCCTGAAAGGCTTGCCGGAAAGCTTGCCGGCCACACAGCGCCAGCCGTTCCACCCTGGCACGATTGCCGCCAATTACTGGCAGGCGCTGCGCCACAAGGTGTTCCTGTTGCGCTCGCTGGCGGTGGCGTTTGCGTTTGGCGGCTTCGCCCTGTATATCGCCTCGGCGCCGCATTTCATCCTCGACTTGCTGCGCCTGCCCGAAACGGCCTTCGGCTGGATGTTCGTGCCGATGGTGGCGGGCCTGGTGCTGGGTTCGGCGCTGTCGGGCAAGCTGGCCCATTCGGTGCCGAGCGCCACCCTGGTGCGGCGCGGCCTGCTGGTGATGGCGGCCACCGGCGTGCTGAACATGGCGTACAACCACTGGTTTGTCGCCAGCCTGCCGTTTGCCGTCGCGCCGGTGGCGCTGTATGCGTTCGGCATGTCGATCGCGCTGCCGGGCATGACCATGTCGACCCTCGATATTTTCCCGCAGATGCGCGGCCTGGCCGCTTCCTTGCAGAACTTCGTGCAGATGGTGCTGTTTGCGCTGGTGTCCGGCTTTGTCGCGCCGCTGCTGTTCGACAGCGGCTTCAAGCTGGCGCTGGGGCAGGCGGCCGCCGTGGTACTGGCCGGTTTCTTCTGGTGGCTGGGCACGCGCCAGGCTGCCGCGCACGCGGTGGAGAAAGTAGCCAAAAGCAACTAATAGTCAGGCATGCATGCTGCTTTGTTACACTGTCACCATCGGTCGCCCGCATGGGGCCAAGCAGCTTTGTAACTTTATTGGCAGAACCATGCACCTTATCAACTCCAGTCTGAACCACGCCTTGCGCGTGCCGCTGGCCGCGGAAATCCACTCGCGGCCCTTTTTGCAACTCGATGCGCCGGAACTGATCACCCACCTGGCCGTCTACAGCAATGACCAGCCCGCCACGGGCCTGTCGAACATGCAGGCCCAGCACGCCACCCTGGCGGCGCTGTGCACGCATTTCGGCGTCACCGGCCCCAGCAGCGAAGCGAAGTATTTTTATTATGACTTCGGCCGTTTCCGCCTGAAATGGGAATGCCACACGGAATTTGCCACGTTCACCTTTGCCGAGCATCCCGAGGCCCCGGTGCCGCTGGCGCAGGCGTTCGGGTCGATGCCGCTCGAACAACTGCCGCAGCAGTGGCTGGCCGGCCTGAAAGGCAAGCTGATGGTGGCGGCGCACGTGGTGCTCGAGCGCGCGGTCGAACCGGCCGACACCTATATGCAGGGCTTGTCGCGCGTGTTCGAAGGCAATACCCTGGTCGGCAGCGAAGTGCTGCAGGGCGGTGAGTTGTGGACCGATTTCACCATCCAGTCCGACGGCTTCAGCCGCTTCATTATCCGCGACGCCGGCATGCGCTCGCAGCAGTCGGGCCGCCTGGTGCAGCGCGTGCTGGAAATCGAAACCTACCGCATGTTTGCCTTGCTGGGCCTGCCTTACGCCATGCAGGCCGCGCCGTCGCTGAACGCGATTGAAAACGAGCTGGCGACCCTGGCCGCCGCCATGGTCGAGACCGATGCCGACAAGGCGCGCGGCGATGACGGCGCCTCCGAGCAAGCCTTGCTGGACCGCATCACGCGCCTGGCGGCCCGCATCGAAAAACTGTCGCTCGACAATAGTTACCGTTTTTCCGCCTCGAAAGCCTACATGGGCCTGGTCCGGGCCCGCATCGAAGAGCTGCGCGAAGTGCGCATCGAGGGCATACCGACGGTCGGGGAATTCATGGACCGCCGCCTGACGCCGGCCATGAGCACCTGCGAAGCGATGGCCAGCCGGCAGGAAGCGATGGCCCAGCGCATCGCCAATACCAACGATCTGCTGCGCACCCGGGTCGGCATCGTGCAGGAATTGCAGAACCGCCAGATCCTGCAATCGATGAACGAACGCGCCGCCCAGCAACTGCGCCTGCAGCAGGCCGTCGAAGGTTTGTCGGTGGCGGCCATTTCCTACTATGTGATCGGCCTGTTCAGCTATACGGGCAAGGCGGCCAAGGTGATGGGCTTGCCGGTCAATCCGGAAATCCTGGTCGGCGCGCTGGTACCGTTCGTGGCGGCCGGCGTATGGCTGGGGCTGCGGCGCATGCACCACAAGCTGCATGCGCACTGAGCAGGACGACGGCCACGCCTGAATTTTGCTATCGTCCGGCGTCGAGCTTAACAAGGAGCCATGGTGCAAGCGAATGTCGGCGATATCTACAGTGTGTTTTCAGTGGAGCTGCAGCAATACGTGGCGTGCCAGGTGACCCATATCCAGCCGCCCAGGACGCCCAGGGGCAAGCCGCTGGCGGCCGTGCTGGAACTGGACTGGACGGGCGATGCCTTGCCCGATGCGGCTGCCGCCAGCCGCATGCAGCCCTTGCGCTACAACTATTTTTTCGTGCGTAATCGCCTCGATCACGGCTATGTGACGGCCAATGTGCCGCCAGATCACGTGTTGATTGCCAACCTGCCGCCGCTGGTGGAGGACGACGTCAGCACCTACAAGTTCGGCTGGGACGTGGGCGCCAGCATGGCGCGCCAGCGCAGCTGGGAGCAGATCGACCCCGCGCGGCGCGCGCAATTTCAGGCCGCGTCAGACAAGACCGAGGTGATGGTTGGCGGCCAGGTCTTCAAACAGAACGCGACGCGCATCAACGACAGCGTGCTGGACGCGGTGAAGGACTTGTCCGAACTGGACCTGCTGCCTTGCCTGATGACCATCGACACCAGCAAGGGCACGCCCGAACTGATGGCGTATATCCAGCAGCATCCGTTCATCCACGAGCTGCACTGGCAATCGTCGACGGTTACCGATATCGATATCAGCGCCACCCGCCTGCGGCGTTTCATTTTGCAGCCCGACGGCGTTGCCAGGGTGCGCCTCAATTCCGAGCTGTCGATGTTTTCGCTGGCGGCCATGCCGTCGCCGCAGCTGCAGGTGGAGCAGGCGGAGCAGGGGCGCGACCTGAGCTTGCAGTGCGGGCACGCCATGCCGGCCCTGCATGGCCTGGACCGCTTGAAAGCCCTGTCGCTGACGGGGGTCAAAGACATCGACCTGGCGCCGCTGGTCCGGCGTTTTCCTTGTCTGCGGGAGTTGCGCCTCTGGGGCAAGCCCGGCAACGCCAGCAATTTCCACAGCATCGCGCAGCTACGCCAATTGCAGATGCTGACCACGTTTGATATGTTCGGCTTTGCGGCGGACGAGTTTCCAGCGCCCGAGCAATTGCCCAAACTGGCCAGCTTGTGGATGACCAGCGTGCCGGCGGATGTGGCCAAGCACGTCAAGACGGCGTACAAGAAAGCGGCCGCGCAAGGCCTGGACTTGTCGATCAGCAAGCCGCGCAAACCGGAATGGCTGGCCGAGAACCTGCTCAATCCGTTTCGCGACTGGGATGGCCGCGAGCAGATTTCACCAGCCCAGGCAAAGAAGGCGGCGCTGGCCTACAAGAACCTGCTGGCCGCCACGCGCACCATCGACGCCAGCATGCCGGCGGCGCAAGTTGCCGCCGCGCTGGACGCCATGGTGACGGCCTATACCGTGGATTTCAACAAGATGGACCGCTCCGGCATGATCGAAACGGTGGAGCGCGAGGAAATCTACAGCGTGCTGGTCGATGTATTGAAACAGCTGGAACAGGATCTGGGCGAGCAGGGGGCGGCGCTGGTGCGGCAGGAACGCCTGTACGAATTATTCGACCAGTTGCGTGATTTCTGACGCAGGCGCGCCCGGAGTAGAAATAAAGATCTAGAAATAAAGTTCTAGACATAAAGTTCTAGTGTGGGTATGCTGGCGGCATGTCAAAACATATTCCACTCCCCACACCGACCGCCGCCGAACTGGACCTGCTGCGCATCCTGTGGCAGCACGGTCCGCTCGATGCCCGCGCCGCCTATGATTTTCTTGTGCTCGAGCGTGCCGACGCCAGCTACGCCACTGTTTTGCGCCAGCTGCAACTGATGCATGGCAAGGGTCTGCTGAGCCGCGACGAAAGCCGGCGGCCGCAGCTGTACTCGGCGGTCGAGGTGCAGGAAAAAGTGCAGACCAGCTTGCTCAAGGATCTGATCGGCAAGGTGTTTGCCGGCTCCGGCAAGGCGCTGGTGCTGACCGCGCTGCGCGAGCATGTCAGCGACGCCGAGCGCCTGGAAATTGAAAAAATCCTCAGCAAAAAAGGTTCCGGCAAGCCATGAACTGGCCGCTGTGGATCCCCGCGCTGGGCTGGTCGCTGCTGTATTTTGTCTGGCAGGGCCTGCTTGTCGGCGCGCTGTCGGCGGCCGCCCTGTGGCTGCTGCGTGGCGCTGAGGCGCGTGCCCGCCATGCGGTGTGTGCGCTGGCGCTGCTGGCATGCGTGAGTATTCCCCTGGCACATCTGCTGTATCTGCTCGGTGCGGAGGAACTGCCGCATTCGGGCTTGTCCGTGACCGGGCTGAACGCGTGGATGCCCTCGCTGGTGCTGGCCTGGAGCACCGGCGTGGCACTGATGAGCTTGCGGCTGCTGCTGGGCCTGGCCTGGGTCGCCCGGCTGCGCCGCCAGGCCGTGGCCGCGCCGGCCATCTGGCAGCAGCGTCTCGATGTGCTGGCGCAGCGCATGGGCCTGCGTTTTCCGATTCCCCTCAAGCTGCACGACGCGCTGGCCAGTCCGGTGACGGTGGGCTTCTTTCGCCCGCTGGTGCTGCTGCCGGCCTCCTTGTTGAGCGGCATGCCGGTGCCGCTGATCGAAGCCCTGCTGGCGCATGAGCTGGCCCATGTGCGGCGCTGGGATTACCTGGTCAACCTGCTGCAGAGCGTGGCCGAGGCACTGCTGTTCTTTCATCCCGTGGTGTGGTGGCTGTCGGCGCGCCTGCGTATCGAACGCGAACTGGTGGCCGATGCGCTGGCCGCGCAATCCTTGCAGGATCCGGCACAACTGGCCACCGCGCTGCACCAGCTTTCCCTGCAGCCAGCAACGCCTGGGCACGGCGGCTTGCTGCTGTCGGCGCGCGGCGGCACGCTGCTGCTGCGCATCCAGCGCCTGGTGGCGCCCGCGCCCACGCTGATGTCGGGCCGCGCCGGCTGGAAACTGGCGCTGCCGGCCATGCTGCTGGCCGGCGTCACCTTGCTGGCCCAGGCCCCGCGCCAGTCCGCGCCGCCGATACGGCTTGCCGCCGCCAGCATGCTGGCGCTGCCCGTCAACGCGCGCCATATGCTGGTGATCGACGACGCCAGCGGCCAGGTGCTGATGGCGAAAGACGCCGACGCCATCGTGCCGATCGCTTCGATCACCAAGCTGATGACGGCCATGGTGGTGCTCGACGCCGGCCTGGACCCGGCTGAAAAACTGCGCATCGTGCGCGCCGATGGCGAACCGACGCAGCGCCATGGCGTGCTGGCCGATGGTGTGCAAGTAGCACGTTCGGTGGCCTTGCAACTGGCGCTGCTGCCGTCCGAAAACCGCGCCGCCGCCGCCCTGGCGCGCACCTATCCCGGCGGGCGCGCGGCGTTTGACCTGGCGCTGCAAGCGAAGATCCGCAGCCTGGGCCTGAAGCACACGACCCTGGACGACCCGGTCGGCACCTCGCCGGCCAATACCTCGACCGCCACCGAAGTGGCGCGCATCGTGGCGGCCGCCGCGCGCTATCCCGAGATCGCCCGCATCACCACGGCCGCGCAAGCCAGCGTGGCGCTCAACGGCCGGACGCGCACCCTGCACAACACCAATCCGCTGGTCGGCCATGCCGGCTGGGACATCGCGCTGTCAAAGACCGGCAGCAGCAAGCAGGCCGGCAGCTGCCTGACCATGCGCATGAAGAGCGGCGGCAAGCACGTCACCGTGGTGTTGCTCGATGCCGATGGCGCCGAGCGGCGCGGCCTCGATGCGGCCAATATCCGCACCGCGCTGGCTGCGACTACCTATTTTTAACCCTGGAGAATAATCATGACGAGATTGGCAAAACTGTTGGTGGTGGCGACGATGACGGCGGCGGGCATGGCGCAGGCACAGGATCTGCCGGTGGACTGCGACGACTGCAAGGCGTGGAATGCGCCCGTCAAGCCCTTCAATATCTACGGCAATACCTGGTACGTGGGCGTGGCGGGATTGTCCGCCGTGCTGGTCACCAGCGAAGGCGGCCATATCCTGCTCGACGGCGCGCTGCCGCAATCGGCGCCGCTGATCCAGGCCAATATCGAGTCGCTGGGTTTCAGCATGAAAGACGTCAAGCTGATCCTCAATTCGCACGCCCACTGGGACCATGCGGGCGGCATCGCCGCCTTGCAGCGCGCCAGCGGCGCCACGGTGGTGGCCAGCGCCTCGGGCGCGCAGGTGCTGCAAAGCGGCACCAACGGCCGGGACGATCCGCAATACCAGGCCAAGCCGGTGGTGCGGGTGGCCAAGGTCGGCAAGGTCACCGTGGTAAAAGAGGGCGACGTCGTCAAGCTGGGGCAGCTGGCAATGACGGCCCACATGACACCCGGCCATACACCGGGCGCCACCACCTGGAGCTGGACCTCGTGCGAAGACCAGCGCTGTCTCAATATCGTCTACGCCGACAGCCTGAACGCCTATTCCAGCGGCGACTTCACCTTTACCGGCAAGGGCAAGGAAAAAACAGCCGACATCTCGGCCTCGTTCGAAGCGAGCATCGCCAAGGTCGCAGCGCTTCCCTGCGACGTGATCATCTCCGTGCACCCGGGCATGACCAAGGTGCTGGAAAAAGCCGCCGGGCGCAGCAGCGAATACAATCCCTTTATCGACGCGAACGGCTGCCGCGCCTATGCGGACAATGCGGGGAAATTGCTGGCCAAGCGGCTGGCGAGCGAGCGGGGCGAAGCATCCCCGGCTGCCGCTCCACACAGCCATTGATCACCAGCGCCGCGTTTATTGTCGCACCGCCTTTTGCAGATCTGCCGGCAGCTGATACACGGGGCAATACTGGTAAGTCGTACGATCGCCCCTGATCACCTGGGTAAACGTCAGCGCATCCTGCACCATCACCTGCTGGCGCTGCACCACGCGCGGGGCGGGGCCGGCGCCGGCGTCGATGCAGGACTGATCGACTGTATAAGTGCTGCGTTTGCGGCTCTTTACTATCACCTTGCAGGCGCGCGTATGCGCCGTGGACAAGCCCTTGCCGTCGTATTGCCGGATGGCGGCATTCGGCGGCGAGCCACAATCCGAACCCTTGGCAACGTAGATTCCTGGCTTGAGCTGGTAGACACCACCCGGTTTCGGCGAGGTGTCCGCGCTGGCCAGGGCACCTGAGGCCAAGCCCAGGGACAGTGTGATCGTGGCGATCTTGCTGATAATATGTTTCTGCAATCCGTACTCCTCATCAAGCTGACGTTGGGCGATTCTACGACAGCAGGACTGAAGACCACGTTCGCCTGCCGGAAGTAGCGAAAAAATACGGGTCGACCCCTTTAATGAGAACCAATTATCAATTACAATGCAAGGCTATTGCATTTGCTTGCCTCATCTCAGGAAACCCATGTCCCGATTTTTACGCCGTCCCGCCGCACTGTTGTTCGCCGTCGCCAGTCCGCTGGCGCTGGCCGCCGATCCCGTGCCCGCCGAAGACACCACCGGTCACAGCCATATCCCGGATGTGGTGAACGTGAAAGCCGAGCGCCAGCATTACCGCAGCCTGTCGGCCACCGGCGCCACCAAGACCGACGCCTTGCTGATGGACTTGCCGCAAAGCGTGCGCGTGCTGACTGGCGACCTGCTGCGCGACGCGGGTGTCACGAATTTGGCCGGCGCGCTGGAATTGTCCAGCGGCATTGCCAAGCAAAGCCCGCTGGGCGGCTTGTGGGACAGCTATGCCATGCGCGGCTTTACGGGCGACCCGAATTTCGGCTCCGACTATATGGTCAACGGTTTCAGTTCCAGCCGCGGCTACAACGGCATGCGCGACGCCGCCAATACGCAGAACATCGAGGTGCTCAAGGGCCCGGCGTCGGCCCTGTATGGGCGGGGCGAGCCGGGCGGCACCGTCAATATCACCACCAAGAAGCCGAAATTCGTGCCCGAATACAGTGCCGACTTTTCTCTGGGCAGCTTCAACATGAAGCGCGCCGCCGTCGACCTGACCGGCCCGTTGAGCGACAATTTCGCCTATCGCCTGAACGCCGCGCATGAACAGGGCGACAGCTTCCGCGACACGCTCAAGGTCGAGCGCAGCATTTTTTCGCCCTCGTTCATCTGGCTGCTGGGCGACCATACCACCGTGTCCTACGAGATCGAAGCCGTGCGCCAGCGCACGCCGTTCGACCGCGGCGTGCTTGCCGTCAATGGCAAGCTGGGCGCGGTGCCCGTGTCGCGCTTCCTCGGTGAGCCGAACGACGGCCCGATGACGGTCAAGTCGCTGGGCCAGCAGCTGTTCATCCACCATGATTTGTCCGACCAGTGGATCTTGCAGGCCGGGCTGTCCTACCGTGACAGCGAACTGACCGGTTATTCCAGCGAGGCGAACAACCTGCTGGCCGACGGACGCACCTTGCGCCGCCAGCGCCGCCACCGCGATTTTTCCTCGACCGATGTGTCGGGCCGGATCGAACTGGTTGGCAAACTCAAGACGGGGGTGTTCAGGCATGAAGTATTGGTCGGCGTGGACGCCTACCATTTCGACGACCACCGGGTGCAGCTGCGCCGCAACCCTTCCGCCGGCAATGCCTACGCCATCGATATCTTTGCCCCCGTGTATGGCGGCGTGGCCGATCCGCTGGCGCTGTCGATCGACACTCAGGAAGGGCAGAAGGCGCACGGCCTGTATGCACAGGACCAGATCGACCTGGGCGCGCAGTGGAAGGCGCTGGTGGGCGTGCGCCACGACAGCTATGACCAGGACGTGACCAACAACCGCCTGAAGGTGAGCAATAACCAGTCGCTGTCGGCCACCAGCCCGCGCGTGGGCCTGGTCTACCAGCCGTCGAAAGCGTGGTCGCTGTACGCCAGCGCCGCCAAGGGCTTCCGCCCGAACAGTGGCATCAGCATCGATAACCAGGCCTTCCCGGCCGAACAGAGCCGCTCGTACGAACTGGGCGCGAAACTGGACACCGGCAAGCTGACCGGCACCGTGGCCGTCTACGATATCAGCAAGCGCAATGTGCTGACCGTCAATCCGCTCAATACCGACTTTGCCGTCGCCGCCGGCGAAGTGGGCAGCCGCGGGCTGGAGCTGGACGTGTCGGGCGAACTGGCGCGCGGCTTGCGCGTCTCGGGCGCCTACGCCTACACGGACGCCACCGTCACGCGCGGCGACAATACCATCGTCACCGGCAGCCGCTTCGCCAACGTGGCGCGCCACAGCGCCAATCTCGTCGCCACCCAGCAGTTCAGCCTGGGCACCGGGATGGCCAGCTTCGGTGGCGGCCTGCAATACGTGGGCGAGCGCCTCGGCGACGTGGCCGTCAGCAGCAACTTCACCTTGCCGGCCTATACCACCGCCAAGCTGCTGGCTTCGTACTCGCCCACGCCCAAACTGCGCCTGGCGCTGAATGTGGAAAACCTGTTCAATCGCAGCTACTATGCCAGTTCTTACAGCCAGCTGTGGGTGGCGCCGGGGGCCGAGCGCACGGTGACACTGAATGCCCATTACCGTTTTTAACCGATGACGAGCATAACCTTGAGCCCTGCCACCGCCTCGCCCGCCACCCTGCGCGCCCGCATCGCCGTTATCGACGTGATGCGCGGCCTGGTGATGCTGATCATGCTGTTCGACCATGTGCGCGAAACCGTGTTCATGCACCACCAGGTCAGCGATCCGATGGATATTTCCACGGTCGAGCCGGCGCTGTTTTTCACGCGCACGGCGGCGCATTTCTGCGCGCCGATGTTCGTCTTCCTGACGGGCCTGTCGGCCTGGCTGTATGCGCATCCGGCGGCGGGGCCACGCAGCGCCACCGGTTTCCTGTTCAAGCGCGGCCTGCTGCTGGTGGTGCTGGAAGTGGTGTTCGTCAATTTCGCCTGGATGGGCACGTTGACGCCGGCGATCCTGTATCTGCAGGTGATCTGGGTGATCGGCCTGTCGATGATGGCGCTGGCCGTGCTGCACCAGCTGCCGCTGAAATGGCTGGTGGCGCTGGGCGTGGCGATTATCGCCGGCCAGCATTTGTTGACCTGGCTGCACGCGGAAGAGGGCACTGTCGGCTACTACCTGCTGACGGTACTGCTGCAGCGCGGCTACCTGGTGGCCGATGGCGCCATGAAGATCAAGGCCAGCTATCCGCTGCTGCCATGGATAGGCGTGATCCTGCTCGGCTACGCGGCCGGCCCGCTGTATGCGCGCAGCCGCTCGCCGGCAGCGCGGCGACGTTGGCTGCTGGCGCTGGGTGGCGGCGGCCTGCTGTTGCTGGCGGTGTTGCGCGGCTTTAACCTGTACGGTGAACACCTGCCATGGGTGGCCGGCGATAGCGCCGTGCAGACGGTAATGAGTTTCCTGAACTTTACAAAATACCCGCCATCGCTGGACTTCCTGCTGTTCACCTTGGGCTTCGGCATGCTGGGCATGGCCTGGCTGGAAACCCTGGACAACTGGTTCGTGCGCGCCTGCGCCACCTTTGGCGGCGCGCCGATGTTTTATTATCTGCTGCACCTGTACTTGCTCCTGATTATCGGCAGGACCCTGACGGCCGTGCTCGGTATCAACCACGGCGACCGCTATGGCGTCGAGCATGTGTGGCAGGTATGGTTGATCGCGCTTGCCCTGATGCCGCTGCTGTACTGGCCCTGCCGCGCGTTTGCCAACTACAAGCGCACGTCAAACGAAGCCTGGGTCCGCTACTTTTAAGCCGGGCGCTTACTTGCAGTACAGCCGGTCGATGCTGTGCGACGAGGCCAGGTAGTGGCGCGTCTGCCAGCTGATCGCCACCCGGTAGGCGCACGGCGCATCAAACGCCACGTTGACGGGAAAGCCGCCGTTATTGCCCGACAGATGCGGCCCGCCCGCGCCGCCGCGGAACAGGTAGTTGGAAGCCGGTGGCGGTGGCGTGAAATTGGCGGCCGGCAGCGGTGGCGGCGGATGCGTGATGCCGTTGTTGTTGGAAATCGTCACATTGAAAAAGCGCAGCTGCGGGTGGTCTATCGTGTAGAGGATATGCACCACGCCGCCCGCGATCGGGTTGCAGGCATTGCTGCGCAGCTCTTCCAGGTCCAGTGCGACGATCACGGGCGCATTGTCGAATACGATGGAATCGAGCCCGTCGCCGGCCACCGGCGCCAAAGTCGCCGCGTCGCGCACTTCAAAGCCGAGACGGTAGCGGCGCACCGGTTCGCTTTCGGCAGGCAGCAGGCTGCGGCCCGCGTCCAGAATCGGCAGGCCGCCCGGCAGCTTGGGCGGATGCAGGCTGGTGATCGCATCGGTATTGACCACCAGCAGGTCAAAGGTGCGCAGGAAATTGCCGGTGCCGACATTCACCACCGTCGTGGTGCCGTCGCGCATGTCGACCGTCACCGCCTTGTTGTCGACCCGTATCCAGCCGCCCGCCTGCAAGTCTGCCGTATCGATGAAAACGGGTGCGGAATCGCCGAGGCCCATGGCGTTGGTGTAGAACACATAGCCCACATGGGTGCCGAGGATCTGCGTCAGCGGCGCCAGGCTGGCGGGTGCCAGCGAGGGCAGGGCGGCGGGGTCTTCGGTGCCGCCGGGCCAGGTCCACTCGCCGACCAGGAAGCGGTATTCGAGCGCATTGGCCGGAATCGCGCTATTGCGCAGCGGGCAATTGCCTTTCAAGGTGACGGCGCCGCCAAACACATACGACTGGGTGGGACCGCCCGCATAGCCTTGCGGCGAAAAACCGGGCAATGACGGAAACGGGTGGATATCGAATACCTCGACCTGTTGCCAGTGGGGCACGCCTTCCACGTCCGGCGGCAGGACTTCGCTTGAACACAATTCCACGCAGAAGCAGTGGCCGACGTTTTCGCGGCCCGGCTGGCGCCCGGCGGACTGCGCTTCGGACAGGATGGTCACGCTGCCCAGCTGTGCCGTGAAATAGACATCGGGGCCGCCGGCAAACTCCACGTTGATAAAAGGCGAGAAGGGCGTGAGGGTAAAGTCCGACGCCAGGTAGTCGATGCGAAAGCGTCCGCTGGCGTCCGTCACGGCGTCGCCCAGGGCGTCGTCCTGCAGCCAGTCGGCATCGAACGCGCGCACGGTGGCGCCGGCGATCGGTGCGTGCGGCGCGGCGCAGGTGCGCAAGGTGCCGCAGATGGTCCAGGCGCCAAAGCGCGCGCGGATCAGGCACCAGAACCGGTGCGGCAGGCAGTAATCCCAGATGGCCAGGAAATCCTCGCCGGCGCGGCGCCAGCGCGGCTGGATGATGGTGATGGAAAACTGCAGCGCTACCGGCTCCCTTGGCCCCGGTTTCAGATGCGGTACCGTGGGGCACAGCACGTCGACTTCGACCGCCTCGCCCTGGTATTGCGCATCGTCGCCGATGCTGAAGCTGTAAGCGCCATTGGCATCGGTGCGCGCCTCGGCCAGCAGGAACGGCGCCTTGGCCTCGATGTCTTCGTCCGTGAGGATGGCAAAGGTTTCCTTGGCATTGGCCACCGCCAGCGCGGTGACGTTTTGCGTGTCGCGCGAACGGTACAGGCGCACGATGACATGCGACAGGTTTTCCGGACACTCGGCACAGATCAAGCCGCACAGCTTGCCTCGCAGGATATAGGCCATGACGATCCCCTTGCTGGGTTGAAACAGGCGCCGCAAACGCTGCGGCGATCCTCTCAAGCTAGCAAACGGGAGACTGAGGCGTTTGATCTGGCGTAAAGGCAACCTGCTATTTAATCAGGGCAAGTACCTCGCGGAAACGTGGGTGGCGGCAATCGCGCAGCCACTCGAAGGCCAGCATTTCCACCGTCAGCAATTGCGCACCCAGTGTTCCCAGCCGGCTGAGTGCCGCATCGCGGCTCGATGGCAGGCGCGAGCCGACCGCGTCGATGGCGATGATGACGTCATAATCGCATTCCAATAGCCCGATCGCGGTTTGCAGCATGCACACATGCGCTTCGCAGCCGGTGACGACGATCTGCGTGCGGCCAGGCGGCAAGATATCTTGCAAGCCATCCTCGCAGGCGCCGAAATGGGTCTTCTGTAGGGTCTGCTGGCACAGCGCGGCGATCTCGGGCGCGTTCGGCCCCAGCTTGCCGCTGTTCTGCTCGGTACCAATCACGGGAATCTCCAGCAACTGCGCAATCCTCGCCAGCCGCACGTTCTGCGCCAGCACCGCGTCGCCACCGTGGATCGCCGGCATCAAGCGCCCCTGCAGGTCGACGATCACCAGTACCGCCTTGCTTGCATCCATCAGCATCGTGTTCTCCCTGGTTTGATTCTATGGCAGCCACCGGGGCGTGGACGACTCGCCCATCAGATAGCCGTGGTTCAGTGCTATCACCTCGCGCAGATAATTCCACAAGGCCCGCACCCGCGCGATATTACGCCGCTCGGTCGGCGAGATCATCCAGAAAGACCGCTGCAGGTCGATCTGGCCGTCCAGCACCGGCACCAGCTCGTTCGACTGCTGGGCCACGAAGCAGGGCAGGATCGCCAGCGCCTGGCCGGCGCGCGCCGCGTGGTATTGCGCCAGCACGCTGGTGCTGCGAAACGCGCGCAGCGACTCGGGCGCCACATGGTCCATATAGCGCAGTTCGGCGCTGAACACTAGGTCGTCCACATAGCCGATGATGGGGTGCTGCGCCAGCTGGTCCACGCTGGCAATCGGCTCATGGCGCGCCAGGTAGGCCGGCGTGGCGTACAGCTTCAGGCGGTAATCGGACAGTTTCGTCACCACGTAGGGGCCGGACAGCGGCCGCTCGATGGAAATGGCCACGTCCGCCTCGCGCTTGGACAGGCTCACAAAACGCGGCACGGCGATCAAGTCGACGCTGATATGCGGATGGCGGCCGCAAAAGTGCGCCAGGTGCGGCGCCAGCACCACCGCGCCGAAGCCTTCGGTGGCGCCCAGGCGCACCTGGCCCGACAGCAGGCGGTTGTGCTCGCCCAGTTCCTCGGTGGCGGCAAACACCGTGCTTTCCATGGTTTCCGCATATTCCATCAGGCGGTGGCCTTCGGGCGTCAGCTGGTAGCCGACGTAATTGCGGTCGAACAGCTGGGTGCCCACCTGCTCCTCGAACTTGCGCATGCGGCGCGAGACGGTCGAGTGATCGATGCCCAGTTTTTTCGCCGCGTCCACCAGGCCTGCGCTGCGCGTCAGTTCCAGGAAGACCCGGACATTGTCCCAATCGAGCACTTTGTTCTCCTTGTGCATTTTTGCAAAGGAATTATGCATTAATTTCACTTGAGTGCATATTTTTACACATGCAGAATGCAGATAAACATATAAGAAATATCCCTTATCCATCAGGAGACACTGCATGAAAAAGACCGTTCTGGCCATGGGCGCGCTCGCGCTCGCGCTTTCCTTCACTACCACCGCCCAGGCACAGATTTCCGATGGCGTCGTCAAGGTCGGCATCCTGACCGACATGTCCGGCCCGTATTCGGCGATGGGCGGGCGCGGCTCCGTCGTCGCCAGCCAGATGGCGATGGAAGACTGCCTGAAAGCCGAATGCAAGGGCATGAAGATCGAAATCGTCTCGGCCGACCACTTGAACAAGGCCGATATCGCCGCCTCCAAGGCGCGCGAATGGATAGACCGCGACAAGGTCGATGCGATCGCCGATCTGACCAATTCCTCGGTCGCGCTGTCGGTGCAAAAACTGATGAAGGAGAAGGGCGGCATCGCCATGTTCAGCGGCCCGGCCACCGGGCGGCTGACCAATGAAGACTGCTCGCCGAACGGTTTCCATTGGATGTTCGACACCTATTCGCAGGCGGCCGGCACGGCGGCCGCATTGACCAAGCTGGGACAAAAATCCTGGTACTTCGTCACCGTCGATTACGCATTCGGCCACTCGCTGGAAAAAGACGCCAGCGATGTCGTCAAGCGCAATGGCGGCACCGTGCTGGGCGCCGTGCGCCATCCGCTGAACGCCTCGGATTTTTCATCGTTCCTGGTGCAGGCGCAAGGCTCGAAAGCGCAGGTGATCGGCCTGGCCAACGGCGGCGCCGACGTCGTCTCGGCCATCAAGCAGGCGCGCGAATTCCGCATCGGCAGCGGCAAGGACCAGCGCCTGGCCGCGCTGCTGGTGTTCCTGTCCGACGTGCACGCACTTGGGCTGGAAACGGCGCAGGGCCTGGTCTACGCCGACGGTTTTTACTGGGACTACGATGACCGCAGCCGCGCCTTTGCCAAGCGTTTCGAGGCGCTGAACAAGGGTGCCAAGCCGACCATGGTGCAGGCCGGCGTGTATTCCAGCGTCTACCACTACCTGAAATCGGTGGCGGCGGCGAAAAGCGACGACTCGAAAATTGTCGCCGAAAAAATGCGCGAACTGCCGATCAAGGACGCCGTCATGAACAACGCCTCGATCCGCCCCGACGGCCGCGTGATCCACGACATGTACCTGGTGCAGGTAAAAACCCCGGCCGAATCGAAAGGCGCGTGGGACTACCTGAAAGTGCTGTCGACCATCCCTGCCGACCAGGCGTTCAAGCCGATGGATGGGGCGGCGTGCAGTCTGGTCAAGAAATAATCGTGGCGGAGCAGCGGAAGGCCGGGGTCAGACCCACCGGGTCTGACCCCGGATTTCCGCTGCTCCGTCGAATCTCATGAACATCGCATACTCCGGAGCGTAAAAAAATGAACCAAGCCCTTACCTCAGTCCCCGCCGTCCCGCTCCATATCGGCGGCAAGCACCACGCCTCCACCAGCACCGAATGGCGCGACGTGGTCAATCCGGCCACCCAGGAAATCGTTGCCCGCGTGCCGTTCTCCACCACCGCCGAAGTCGAACTGGCGATCGCCGCGGCCAAGGAAGCCTTTAAAACCTGGCGCAATACGCCGCTCGCTGCCCGCATGCGCATCATGCTCAAGTACCAGCATCTGATCCGCGAAAATATCGGTGCGCTGGCCGAACTGATCACGCGCGAACACGGCAAGACCCTGCCGGACGCGGAAGGTGAAGTCATGCGCGGCTTGGAAGTGGTCGAACACGCGTGTTCGATCGCCACCCTGCAGCTGGGCGAGATCGCCGAGAACGCGGCCAATGGCGTCGACGTGTATAACATCTACCAGCCGCTGGGCGTGGGCGCCGGCATCACGGCCTTCAACTTCCCGGTGATGCTGCCGTGCTTCATGTTCCCGATCGCCATCGCCTGCGGCAATACCTTTGTGCTGAAGCCATCCGAGCAGGACCCGTCGTCGACCATGTATCTGGTCGAACTGATGTACCAGGCGGGATTGCCGGCCGGCGTCTTGAACGTGGTGCATGGCGGCGCCGACGTGGTCAACCTGCTGTGCGACCATGCCGATATCAAGGCCGTCTCGTTCATCGGTTCGACCGCCGTCGGCACCCATGTCTACCGCCGCGCCAGCGAATCGGGCAAGCGCGCGCAATCGATGATGGGCGCGAAAAACCATTGCGTGGTGCTGGCCGACGCCAACAAGGAGCAGGCGATCAACAACCTGATCGGCGCCGCTTTTGGGGCGGCCGGCCAGCGCTGCATGGCCAATTCGGTGGTGGTACTGGTCGGTGAAGCGCGCTCGTGGCTGCCGGATATCGTCGCGCGCTCGAAAGCGTTGAAAGTGGGGCCGGGCAGCGACCGCGAGGCCGACCTGGGGCCGATGGTGTCGAAAAACGCCATGCAGCGCGCCGAAAAACTGATACAGGCAGGCGTCGACGAAGGCGCGCAACTGCTGCTCGACGGCCGTGGCCACCAGGTAGCCGGTTTCGAAGGCGGCAACTTCATGGGGCCGACGATTTTCTCGAAAGTGAACGCGACGAACTCCGTCTACACGCAGGAGATCTTCGGCCCCGCCATGTGCGTGGTCGAAACCGACACGCTGGACGAAGCGATCGCCTTTATCAACGCCAACCCGAACGGCAACGGCACCTCGATCTTTACCTCGTCCGGCTGGGCCGGGCGCAAGTTCCAGAACGAGATCGACGTCGGCCAGGTGGGCATCAACGTGGCCATCCCCGTGCCGGTCGCCTACTTCAGCTTTACCGGTTCGCGCGCCTCGAAACTGGGCGACCTGGGCCCGAATGGCAAGCAGGCGCTGTATTTCTGGACCCAGACCAAGACCGTCACCGCGCGCTGGTTCGCACCGGACGATGGCGGCAGCGGCGTCAACACCACCATCTCGATGAAATAAGGGGCGGCGATGACGACTAATATCGTTTTTATCGGCCTGGGCAACATGGGCCTGCCGATGGCGCAGAACCTGGCGCGCGCCGGCCATGCCGTCACCGGTTTCGACCTGATGCCAGCCAGCGTGCAGCAGTTCGTGGCGACCGGCGGCCTGTCGGCCGATGACCAGGCGGCGGCCATCGGCGAGGCCGATATCGTCATCACCATGCTGCCGGCCAGCCGCCATGTGCAGGGTGCCTATCTTGGAGAGACTGGCATCCTGGCGCACGCCAAACCTGGCGCCTTGCTGGTCGACTGCTCGACCATCGCGCCCGAAGTGTCGCGCGAAGTGGCCGCCGCAGCGACAGCCAAGGGTTTACGCATGATCGACGCGCCTGTCTCCGGCGGCACGGCCGGTGCGGCCGCCGGCACCCTGACCTTTATGGTCGGCGGGGCGGAGGCGGACTTGGCCAGCGCCCGGCCTTACCTTGAACAGATGGGCAAGAACATCTTCCACGCTGGCCCCGGCGGCAGTGGCCAGACTGTCAAGATCTGCAACAACATGCTGCTGGGGATATTGATGATCGGCACCAGCGAAGCGATCCGCCTTGGCGTGGCCAATGGTCTCGATCCGAAAGTGGTGTCCGACGTGATGGCCAAAAGCTCGGGCCGCAACTGGACCCTGGAAGTGTATAACCCATGCCCCGGCGTGCTTGATAACGTGCCGGCCGCGCGCAACTACACGGGCGGCTTCGGGGTGGACCTGATGCTGAAAGACCTGGGCCTGGCGGTGGAAAGCGCCGGTGCGTCCGGCGCCAGCGTGCCGCTGGGCGAACTGGCGCGCCAGTTGTACGACCTGCACAGCAAGTCGGGCGCGGGCGGGCTTGATTTTTCCAGTATTTACAAGCTCGATACGCCAGCGTAAGCGGATAGATTGCCGGCGCTGGTGGTGGCGTCGGATTACGCGGGGCTGCGCCCCGCTAATCCGACACATCGTTGACGTCACTCCAATTCCAACCGTACGCCATAACAGGAAACTAAGAATATACAATCAGCAACTTGATCCAGTGCAAGACATGCACAATACAAGGATGCTGATGAACGATACGAGCAAACCCGCCGTCGACGGCGAACAAGTGGCGGCGCTGGAGCTTGGTCTCAAGGGCCTTTCCCTGATCGACCAGGCGCTGTGGCAGCGCAGCTGCGCCTTTGTGCTGGCCGGTGAACAGGAAATCGTGCTGCACGAGCTGGCCCAGGCAGGCTTGCGCGCGGCCACCCTGCTGGGCCATCCTGGCCGTTTGAGCCACGCCTTTTTTGCCATCGGCATCACCGACAAGGAAGCGAAGCAGGCGCGCGCCGGGCTGGTGGCGCGTGCGCAGTTTTATGCCTTGCTCGACGCCGATACCCTGTCGCCCGCCATGCTGGTGCGGCTGGGCAAGGTGCTGGCGGCGGCCGACCAGGGCCAGTCGTTCGAGCCGACCGGCGCCGATGTGCCGGACTGGCTGCATTACCTGGTCAACGACGCGCTGTTCGGCACCTGCAGCGAAACGCGCGAGGACGCCACCTCCGCCAACCGGCGGGCCTGGAATGTACGGCTGCTGATGCGCCTGCTGGCGGTTGAAGACTTGCCCGAAGCGGCCGCGCTGGAACTGGTGTTCGAGCGCCGCCATGTCGCCGACTACCTGATCGAGCGCTGTTTGCAGCGGCTGCTGGTGCCGAATGTGATCGACAACGTGATGCAGGAGCAGCCCGCTGACGTGCGCGCACTGGCGCCGCGGCTGTCGGCCCAGGGCAAGCGTCTGCTGGCCGAGCGCATCGGCAACGCCGAAGAGCTGGCGCAAACCTTCGACGATGTGCTGGTGGCGTACGCCGTCGACAGCAGCAAGACCGTGCGCACGGTGGCCGCGCCGTTTGTCAGCGCGATTGCGGAAGAACGGCAGCTGGCATTGCTGCGCCACTGGCTGGTCGACGGCAAGCTCGATGAGCGTGCGCAGGCGGCCGAGCTGCTGGGCAGGACGCCATCGAGCGCCCGCCGCGCGCTGCTGGAGCAGGCTATGGCAACCGACTCGGGCAAGGCGGCAAAGCAGGCGATCGCCAACGCGCTGTCGCGCATGGGCGACGCGCAAGCGACTACCCTTGACGAGGCGCCGCCGGCCGCGCCCGAAGCCCCGCTGACGTTTCTGGACGACGAGGCGTTGGTGATCCTGCTGGAAAACCATGTCGCGCTGCTGAAGCGATGCGATATCGATGCGCGCGAAGAAATCGAAGAAAACCGCAGCCGGCGCGAACAATACGATTGGGAACAGCAGCGCAGGGAGCAGCAGTACGCCATCGGCGAGCCGCAGCTGCGCGGCGTGATCGACGCCTTCAATGGCGACGGCGACGATGCCGATCGCGCGCTGCTGAAAGACCATGCGATGCGCGAGACGATCGGATACCGCGACCGCATTTTCGCGCTGGAAGGCTTCGGCCTGCGCCAGCTGGCGCTGTGGTATGGCCCGATGCGCCAGCGCTGGCTGTCGGTCTGGAACGACGGCCCCCTGCGCGACTGGTTCGAACAGCAGGACCCGGCCGAGATCGACCTGCGCACCATCGACGCCTTGCTGCGCGAAGCCGGCGCGATGCCGGACCTGGTGCCGCTCGACTGTTTGCAACCGGCCTGGCGCGGCTCGCCGCTGGACACGCTGCCGCCCGAAAGTATCTGGCCGCTGTTTTACGAGCAGCCGGCGCTGATCGAGCAGGGCCTGGGCTTGTCGGTGGCGCGCAGCGACGTGACACTGGAACTGGCGTGGACCTTGAAAGTCATCGAAATGTTCCCGCAGCCACCGGTGCGCTGGCGGCCGCGCCTGATGGCGCTGGCGCTGGGCGAAGGCAAGACCTATCGCCAGGGCACGCAGGATGTCTTGCGCAAGGTGCCCGATATCGGCCTGCAGGTGATCGACAGCCTGGCGTCCAGCAAGCAGGAAGTGCGCAGCGTGGCCGCGCGCTGGCTGGCCGACCTCGATTGCCGCGCGGCCGTGCCGGCGCTGTACCAGGCGCTGGACAAGGAAAGCCGCGAAACCGTCAGCGCCACCCTGATGGCGGCGCTGGAGCTGCTCGGCGAGGACCTGGCGCCGCGCCTGCATCCCGACAAGCTGCTGGTTGAAGCCCACAAGGGCCTCAAGGCCAAGGCACCCAGCGGCCTGGCCTGGTTCCCGTTCGAGACTTTGCCCGCGTGTACCTGGGGCGATGGCGCGCCGGTGGAGCCCGACCTGGTGCGCTGGTGGGTGGTGCTGGCCTGCAAGCTGAAGGAACCGGGCGGCAATGGCCTGCTGACGCGCTATCTCGGCTTGCTGTCGCCTGCCAGCCGCGCCGCCCTGGGCGCCCAGGTGCTGCGGGCCTTTATCGCGTATGACGAAAGCCGTGGCAGCGTGATCGGCGAAAAAGGCATACTGGCCCTGGCCGCGCAGGCGCCGGGACCGGAAGCGGTGGGCCTGCTGCAGGCCTATATGCGCGCCTTCCATGTGCGCCGCGCGCAGATCGAAGCGATGTTCGAAAGCCTGGCTGGCGGCATGGACCCGGCCGTGATCCAGCTGCTGCTGGGCGTGTCGCGCCGCTACCGCACCGCCTCGGTGCAGGACAAGGCGCGTGAACTGGTGGAACAGATCGCCGAACGGCGCGGCTGGAGCGCAGACCAGCTGGCCGACCGCACCGTGCCGACCGGCGGCCTCGATGACGAGGGCCGGCTGGAACTCGATTACGGCGGGCGGCGGTTCGTGGTCACGCTCGACGCGGCCCTGAAACCGGTGCTGCATAATGCGGACGGCAAGGAAGTCAAGGCGCTGCCCGAGCCGCGCCAAGGCGACGACGCCGACAGCATCAAGGAAGCGAAACAGGCGCTGGCCGGCTGCAAGAAAGAACTGAAACAGGTGCTCGAGATGCAGACGGCGCGCCTGTACGACGCCATGTGCACGGGCCGCAGCTGGCCGGTCGACGAATGGCAAGCCTACCTGGCTGGCCACCCGATCGTCGGGCGCCTGGTGCAGCGCTTGCTGTGGCTGGCCGAGGATGGCGAAGGCAGCGCGCGGCAGGTAGTGCGCCCGACCGAGGACGGCAGCCTGATTGACAGTGATGACAACGAAGTGGCACTGGCGCCAGGCAGCGTGCTGCGCCTGGCGCACGCATCGCTGCTGGAACCGGGCCAGGCCGCAGCCTGGCAACGCCACCTGAAGGACTACAAGATCAAGCCGCTGTTCGAGCAATTGCAGCGCGCCTCGCCCGATGCCGCCCTGTTGAACGATATCGATATCGGCGAGCGCCTGGGCTGGGTCAGCGACGCGTTTACCTTGCGCGGCGCCTTTGGGAAACTGGGCTACCAGCGCGCGCAGGCCGAGGACGGCGGCATCTTCGACCATTACTACAAGGAGTTTGGCGGCGCCGACCTGCGCGTGGTGATTCATTTTTCAGGCAATGCGCTGCCCGAGGATAACCTGCCGGCCGCCCTCAAGCGCCTGAGCTTCGAGCGCCTGTCGGGACCGTGGAAACAGCGCGCGGTGTCGCCGGCGCAGGTGCCGCCAGTGCTGCTGGCCGAAGCCTATAACGATTACCTGGCGGTGGCGGCGCATGGCGCTTTTGACGCCGACTGGGAAGCCAAAATGCCCTGGTAGGGCTTTCATGCACACGAAAACGAAAGACGACATGTTTAAAAAAATACTGGAAGTGGCGCAGCAGGCGGTGGGCCTCGATGATTACGCGCAGCTGAAAAAGGGCTTGCGCGGCCTGACGCAGATATCGACTCCCTTGTGGGAACGCGCCTGCGACTTTGTCTGCAACGGCGGCGACCCCGAGGTGCTGCTGGAATTGCAAAAGGAGGCGCCGCGCGCCGGCAAGCTGCTGGGCCGGCCGGGCCGCCTGATCAGCGGTTTTTACAGCTACAACATGGACAAGAAAGACGGCGCGCTGGCCTCCGAAAGCCTGCGCCACCGGCACCAGTTCTATGCGCAGTTCGACGCCGGCAAGCTCGATGCGGCTGTATTGACGCGCCTGGGTAAATTGCTGCAGGCGGCAGACCAGGGCGACTCGCTGGATCGCACCGGCGCGCCCGTGCCGGACTGGCTGCACTATGTCGTCAACGACGCGCTGCACGCCAGCTTCGACGATACGCGCGCCACCGCCACCATCGTCAACCGGCGCGGCTGGCATGTCGGGCTGCTGGTGCGCCTGCTGGAAGCCGAAGGCGAGCCGGCCATCGCCGGCCTGCAGATGGTGTTCGAGCGCAGCGCCTTGTCCGACTATGAACGCGACCGCGCCTTGCCTTACCTGCTGGTGGACGGCGCGCTGGACGAATACATGCTGGCGCATGCCGAACTGGTGGAGCAGTTGCCAGGCCTGCTGTCAGCCAGCGGCAAGGTGCAGCTGGCCCGGCGCCTGGGTGGCGCACCGGCGCTGGCCGACCGTTTCGCCGCCATCCTGGTGCGCCTTGCCGTCGATGGCGGCAAGACCGTGCGCACGGAAGCGGCGCCGCACCTGGCGGCGATCCCCTCCGGGCGCCGCGTCGAGCTGCTGCGACAGTTGCTGGAAACGGGCAAGACGGAAGAGCGCGTGCAGGCGGCCGAACTGCTGGGACGCAGCCTGGGTCCGCAACAGGCGGCGCTGCTGGAAAGCGCATTGGCGGTGGAAACCAGCAAACCGGTGCAGGCGGCGCTGCGCAATGCGCTGTCGTGGCTCGGCGCGGCCAGCGATGCGGGCGCGAATCAATTGACGGTGGCGCCGCTGCCGCCCGCGCCACCGGCCACCCGGCTCGGTGACGACGCGCTGCAACTGCTGCGCGCCAACCACGCCACGCTGCTGGCCAAGTATCGCATCGACGCGCAGCAGGAGCGCGAGGATAATCAGAGCGGCAAGCACAAATACAAATGGCAGCAGCAGGCCCTGAAACGCTACGAGGCGCTCAAAGACGACTACCTGGCGGGCGCCATCCGCGTGCTCAATGGCGAGGGCCAGAAGGGCGACGAGCAGCCTTTGAGAAACAACCAGGTCAGTGGAGTAGCCGAGTTGCAGGGCAAGCTGGCGGCCTTGCCGGAGTTCGGCATGGCGCAGATGGCGCGCTGGATCATCGCCACGCGGCACAATAGCGTGCGCTTCTGGCATGACGGTTTTTTCCAGCAATGGCTGGCGCGCCAGGACCAGGCGGCGTTCGACCTGCGCCTGTTCGACCGCGCCATGCGCGAGGCGGGCGACCAGAACGACAGCGTGGCGATGGTCTGCCTGGCCAGCAGCTGGTGGGGCGGCAAGCCGCAGCAGATGCTGGACGCCGCCATGGTCTGGCCGCTGTTTGCCGAACGGCCGGAGCTGATTGACCAGGGTCTCGGCCTGCGCGCGGTGGAAAAGCGCCAGGGCGTGTCGCCGCCGGAACTGGGCGCCACGCTGGAGATCCTGGCGATGTTCCCCACCTTGCCGGTGCAATGGCTGCCGCGCGTGATGGAGTTTGCGCTCGGCGAAGGCAAGCAGCACCGCGCTAGCGCGCAGCAGGTGCTGGCCGGCCTGCCGGACATCGGCAAGCGCGTGGCCGAAGCGCTGGGATCGAGCAAGCAGGACATGCGCATCGGCGCGGCGCGCTGGCTTGCCGACCTCGATTACCGCGCCGCCGTGCCGGCGCTGTACCAGGCGCTGGACAAGGAAACGCGTGAGACCGTGATCGCCGCGCTGCTGACGGCACTGGAAAAGCTGGGCGAGGACCTGGCGCCGCGGCTGTCGCCCGAGGTGCTGCTGGCCGCCGCGCGCAAGGGCCTGAAGGGCAAGGCGCCGGTCGGCCTGGCCTGGTTTTCGCTGGACCTGCTGCCGGCCTGCCGCTGGCAGGATGGCACGCCGGTCGAGCCGGACATCATTCGCTGGTGGGTGGTGCTGGCCTGCAAGTTGAAGGAGCCGGGTGGCAATGGCCTGCTGCTGCGTTATCTGAGCCTGCTCGACGAGGCCAGCCGCGCGGCGCTGGGCGAGACCATCCTGCGCCTGTTTATCGAGCACGATGTGCGCGGCCCGAGCATGGACGTGGCCAATGCGCACGCGGCGGCGAACGCGCCGGGCCGCTACCAGAGCTACCAGGACAGCGCCAAGCGCTATCCGCAGTACTACAGCGCGCAGGGCAAGCTGACGCAAGAGCAGGTGTTCGACGAGCTGCGGCGCGAAAAGCTGTCCGAATACCTGGGCAGCGCGATCGGCGAAAAAGGCATCCTGGCGCTGGCTTCCTATACGCCGGGCCAGGTGGCGCTGACCTTGCTGCAAGCCTATCTGCGCGACCATTACCCGCGCCGCGCGCAGATCGAAGCCATGCTCGACGCGCTGGCCGACGGCCATGATCCGGCCGTGATCCAGCTCCTGCTGGGTATCGCGCGCCGCTACCGTACCGCCTCGGTGCAGGAAAAAGCGCGCCTGCTGGTCGAGCGCATCGCGCAGGGCAAGGGCTGGAGCCAGGATCAATTGGGTGACCGCACGATCCCGACCGGCGGCTTCGACGATAATGGCCGGCTCGACCTGCCGTATGGCGAACGGGTGTTTTACGTGACCCTGGACGGCGCCATGAAGCCGGTCCTGCACAACCAGGACGGCAAGGAAATCAAGGCGCTGCCCGAGCCGCGCCAGGACGAGGCGCCGGAAGTGGCCAAGGAAGCCAAGCAGCTGCTGTCCAGCTGCAAGAAGGAGCTGAAACAGGTCATCACCATGCAGACGGCGCGCCTGTACGAAGCCATGTGCGCCGGCCGCGTGTGGCCGGCAAACGAGTGGCGCGAATACCTGCTGCAGCATCCGATCGCCGGCCGGCTGGTGCAGTCGCTGGTATGGATCAGCGAAGACGAGGCGGGAAAAACCCTGCTGCGCCCGAGCGACGACGGCAGCCTGCTCGACGCGAACGACGATGAAGTCACGCTGGACGACAATGCCAGCTTGCGCCTGGCGCATGCCTCGCTGCTCGACGCGGAGCAAATCGCCGCCTGGCAGCGCCACTTCAAGGACTACAAGCTCAAGCCGCTGTTCGAGCAGCTGGCGCACCAGCTGCCCGATGCCAAATTGATGGCGGGGCGCACCATCGCCGACCGCGAAGGCTGGGTCGGCGACACCTTCGGTTTGCGCGGCGCCTTTGGCAAGCAGGGTTATCTGCGCGGCCAGGCCGAGGATGGCGGCGTGTTTACCGAATACCACAAGGACTTCCCGAGCGCCGGCCTGCGCGCGCTGATCGAGTTTTCCGGCAGCGGCCTGCCCGAAGAGCAGATGGCGGCCGCGCTGAAAACGCTGGCCTTCTATCGCCTGCCGCAATCGTGGCGCGACGAAGCCGTGCCGCTGGCGGAGGTGCCTCCGGTGCTGCTGGCCGAAGCGTATGCCGATTATCACGCGGTCGCCAGATCGACTGGCGGTTATGATGCGCAGTGGGAGAGCAAGATGCCATGGTAGTGGTGGCTACCTCATGCTTGCCGCCGGACCTGCCGCTGGGCGACGACGCGTTCCGGCTGCTGCAGGACAATCGCGCGCAGCTGCTGCGGATGGCTCAGCGGAACATGCTGGCGGACCAAGAGGCATACCCGGCGTCGCCACATCCCTTGCAGCGGTACCAGCAAGTCGAACAGCAGTGCGCGTGGTGGAATGACGCGCGCTTGCACGGCCTGCTGCGCGCCGTGAATGGCGAAACAGGGGAAGCAGAGCAGCTTTTCAGCCAGCCGCTGGGGGCCGAACTGCTGCGCTGGAAAAACCGGCTGGCCGTGTTGCCGGGCGTGAGTTTCATGCAGTTGGCGCGCTACATGCTGGCCACGCGCCATCGCAGCCGCCTGTTCTGGAGCGATGACGGTTTTATTGCCTGGCTGGCGCGCCAGCCGGCCGGCGGTATCGATCTGCGCATGCTCGATGCGTGCCTGCGCGCCGCTGGCGACACCCAGGACGCTGTCGGCCTGGCTTGCCTGGCCGAGCGCTACTGGGGCGAGACATATCCGCAGGCGGTGTTGCCGGCGCAGTGCATCTGGCCGTTTTTCGAGCAGCGTCCCGACCTGATCGAGCAGAGCCTGGGCCTGGCGGTCGACCCGCGCGTGGCGCCGGACCGGCTGCGGCTGGACGCCACCCTGGGCGTGCTGGCCACGTTTCCGGCTTTGCCGCAGCGCTGGCTGCCGCGCGTGATGGAGATCGCGCTGGGCGAGCACAAGGATGTGCGCCGCCTCGCGCAAGCGCTGCTGGCCACGGTGCCCGATATCGCCAGCCTGGTGGTACCGGGCCTGGCGTCGCCGCGGCAGGAGTTGCGCGTGCGTGCCGCGCAGTGGCTGGGGCGCCTCGGCGACCAGGGCGCGGTACCGGCGCTGTACCGCGCCGTGCGGCAGGAAAAGCGAGAAGCCGTCAGCGCCGCGCTGCTGTCGGCGCTGGAACTGCTGGGTGAAGACCTGGCGCCGCTGCTGGCGCCAGGGGTGCTGCTGGCGCAAGCGCGCAAGGGCTTGACGTGCAAGCCGCCGGCCGGCCTGTCGTGGTTCGATTTCAGCGCCTTGCCGCCGTGCCGCTGGCTGGACGGCGCGCAGGTAAATGCGGATGCCGATATTGTGCGCTGGTGGCTGGTGCTGGCCTGCAAGCTGAAGGAGCCGGCCGGCAATCCACTGCTGATGCGCTACCTGGGCCTGCTGCATGGCGACAGCCGCGCGGCGCTGGGCTTGTATGTCTTGCGCCAGTTCATTGCGCACGATGCGCGCATCGTCAAGTCGACCCTGTACGGCTTCGAGGTGATCGACTATGCGGGCAGCGCCATCGGCGAAAAAGGCGTGCTGGCGCTGGCTTGCCATGCGCCCGGCCCGCAGGCGGTCAGCCTGGTGCGGGACTATATGCGCGAGCATTATTTGCGCCGCGCGCAGATCGAGGCATTGCTGGAAAGCCTGGCCGCCGGTTGCGATCCGGTCGTGATCCAGCTGCTGCTGGCCGTGGCGCGCCGCTACCGCACTGCGGCCATCCAGGAAAAGGCGCGCCTGCTGGTCGAGCGTGTCGCCGCCGCCTTGGGCTGGAGCGCCGGCCAGCTGGCCGACCGCACGATACCGTATGCCGGCCTCGATGACGACGGCCGTCTGGCGCTGCGGTATGGCGGTCGTGATTATGTCGTGACGCTGGGTCCCGGCTTGAAACCGGTGCTGCACAATAGCGACGGCAAGCTGCTTGCCGCGCTGCCCGAACCGCGCCAGGACGACGATCCGACCAGCATCAGGGAGGGCAAGCGCCAACTGGCCGCCTGCAAGAAAGCGGTGGCGCAGGTGGTGACGCTGGAGACGGCGCGGCTGGTCGAGTCCATGTGCGCCGGCCGGCGCTGGAAGGTCGACGAATGGCGCCAGTATCTGCACCGCCATCCGATCACGGGGCGCTTGCTGCAGCGGCTGGCGTGGCTGGAACTGGCGCCCGATGGCACACTGTTGCACATGTTCCGGCCGACCGAGGATGGCAGCCTGATCGATGTGCAGGACGACGAGGTCACGCTGGCGCAGGACAGCCTGCTGCGCCTGGCCCATGCGGTACTGCTCGACGAGCCGCAGATCGCCGCATGGCGGCGTCATCTGGCGGACTACAAGATCACGCCGCTGTTCGCGCAGTTCGATCACCGTGCGCCGGCCGGGGCTTTGCTTGCCGGCCTGGAAATCGACGACCGGCTGGGCTGGACCGGCAATAACTTCAGCCTGCGCACCGCGTTCGGCAAGCGCCACTACGTGCGTGCCGCGCCGGTCGATGGCGGCGTGTTCGACGCCTACCTGAAGGATTTCGCGGGCGCCGGGTTGCGCGTGCGGATCGGTTTTACCGGCAGCCAGCTGCCCGAGGAACGCCAGCCGGCGGCACTCACCACCCTGTCGTTCCAGCGGCTGACAGATTTGCATGTGGTTGCGCTGGCCGAGGTGCCACCCGTGTTGCTGGCCGAGGCGTATGCGGATTATCATGCGGTGGCCATGACCTGCGGCTACGATGAATTTTGGGAAAGCAGAACGCCCTTTTAGGCGAGACAAAAAATGACTGAAACAGACAAGCAGGAACACGCGGTGCGCCGCAGCGCCGAACAGCGGCATGCGGGCGAGCTGGCGCGCCTGAAAGAAGCCGATACCGATCCGCGCCCGGAAGGCTGGCTGCTGTCGCCGCGCGCGGTGCGCCGTTTTATCCTCGGCGACGCGGCGCTTGACGTCAGCCGCAAGTTCTATGGCGACGATCCGCTGGTCGACCGCGCCATCGTCACCCTGATGGGCCACCAGGGCCTGATGCTGGTGGGCGAGCCGGGCACGGCCAAGTCGCTGCTGTCGGAACTGCTGGCGGCCGCCATCAGCGGCGATTCGGCGCTGGCGATACAGGGCACGGCCGGCACCACCGAGGACCATATCAAGTATTCGTGGAATTACGCGCTGCTGCTGGCCGAAGGGCCGAGCCGGCGCGCGCTGGTGCCGTCGCCCTTGTTCCAGGCGATGGAGGCGGGCAAGCTGGTGCGCTTCGAAGAGATCACGCGCTGCGCGCCCGAGATGCAGGATGTGCTCATTTCGCTGATGTCGGAAAAGCAGCTGATGATCCCCGAGCTCGGTGGCGACGCGCGCGTGCATGCGCGGCGCGGTTTCAATATTATCGCCAGCGCCAACCTGCGCGACCGGGGCGTGCATGAAATGTCGTCGGCACTGAAACGCCGCTTCAATTTCGAGACCGTCAAGCCGATCCGTGACCACGGCTTCGAAGTGGAACTGGTGATGCAGCAGCTCAAACGCGAGCTCGACGCCATCGGCGCCACCGTGGTGGTGGGCCGCGAGGTGGTCGAGCTGTTGGTGACGACCTTCCAGGAACTGCGCGCCGGCCAGACCCGCGAAGGGGCGGCCATCAAGACGCCGGACGCCGTGATGTCGAGCGCGGAAGCGGTCAACCTGGTGTATGCGGCCTCGCTCGAAGCGCTGCATTTCGGCGACGGTGTGCTGCGCCCGCGCGAACTGGCGAACCAGCTGCAGGGCGTGGTGTTGAAGGACAATGCGGACGACATCAAGCGCGTGCGCCATTATTTCGACACCGTGGTGCGCGAGCGGGGCCGCCGCGACGACCTGTGGAAAAATTTCGGCGAGGCGGCGCGTCAGCTATGGCTGTAGCATTGCCGGCGCATTTGCCGTCAACGTTGGCGGCGGCGCGCGAAAAACTGCACGCCAACGGCCTGTATTTCGCGCCGCTGCGCCACCACAGCCCGGCCTGCGCATTTGCCTTGCAAGCCATGCTGCGCGAGCTGCGCCCGGCCGCCGTGCTGATCGAAGGCCCGGATGGATTCAACGACATGCTGCCCCTGCTGCTGGACCAGCGTACGCGCCCGCCGGTGGCGCTGCTGTGCCAGGCCAGCGAACCGGGCGAAGACGGCGCCGCGCGCACCCGCTCGGCCTTCTTTCCGTTCTGCGACTACAGCCCGGAATGGGTGGCGTTGATCACCGGGCAGGAGGTCGGCGCGCAGCTGGCCTTTATCGACCTGCCATGGCAGGCGCGGGCGGATAAAACGCAGGAGGATCAGGAGGCGCGCAGCCTGATGGCCGAGCGCTACCTGGCCCACAGCACCTACCTGAACGCGCTGGCGCGGCAAGCCGGCTGCCGCGACCAGGATGAATTGTGGGACCATCTGTTCGAGTCGCGCTCGCGCGCCGCCTTGCTCGACTGGCGCAGCCTGTTCGGCGACGTGTTTTCCTATTGCGCCATGGCGCGCCTCGACTATGAACCGGCCGTGCTGGAAGCGGAAGGCAGCCTGCCGCGCGAACGCCATATGGCGGCCCATATCGCACGCTGGCGCGGCCAGGTCGATGGCCCCATCGTCGTCGTGACGGGCGGCTTTCATACCAGCGCGCTGATCGACCTGCTGGAACAAGCCAGGCCGATTTCAGGCACGCCGGCGGCCGCCCCCAGCTGGCTGATACGCTACAGCTTCGAGCGGCTCGATGCCTTGAACGGCTATGGCGCCGGCATGCCGGCGCCGGCCTACTACCAGGCCGTGTGGGACGCGCTGCAAACGCCTGGCGGCGAGCATCACCTGGCGGTGGCCGTCGACCAGCTGACCCGGTTGGCGCAGCACAGCCGCGCGCGCGGACTGCAGGACCGCATCTCGACCGCCGAAGTGCAGGCGGCCGTGCTGCAGGCGGCGCGGCTGGCGGCCTTGCGCGGCCATGCGGGGCCGGGCCGGATGGACCTGCTCGACGCCATGCGCTCGTGTTTCGTGAAAGGCGCCATCGACGACGGCATGCAGGGCTTGCTGACGGACGTGCGGCGCCAGATGACGGGCAGCCGCCTGGGCGACGTGCCGCCGTCGGCCGGTTCGCCGCCGCTGGTGGAGGATGCGCGCGCGCTGGCGCGCCGCCACGGCTTGCGCCTGGACGACGGCGAGCCCCGGCTGGCGCGGCTGGACCTGTACCGCAAGGAGCGCCACCGCCGGCGCAGCCAGTATTTCCAGCTGATGCAATACCTCGATGCCGGCCTGGCAAAGTGGCAGGGTGGTCCCGATTTTTTGACCGGCAGCCGGCTCGAACTGCTGTTCGAGGAATGGTCGTATGCGTGGACGCCGCTGGTCGAAGCGCGCCTGATCGAATTGTCCGGCGACGGCGCCACGCTGCTTGAAGTGGCGCTGGCGCGGCTGCTGCGCGAGGAGCAGGCCCTGGGCGCGGAAGGCCGTGCCAGGTCGGCCGGCAGCGCGGCCGCCTTGCTGGTGCGCGCCTGCGTGATCGGCCTGCATGAACGCCTGCCCGGGCTGCTCGATCTGCTGTCGCAGCATCTCGACGATGACGGCGACTTCGCTTCCGTGGTCGCTTGCGGCCATGCGCTGGTGACCTTGTGGCGCGCGCGCGAGCCGCTGGGCGTGCGCGAGCATCCGGGCGTGCTGCAGCTGATGCGGCGCGTCTGGCCGGCCGCGCTGTTCTTGCTGCCGGCCCTGGCCGATGTGGACCAGCATGCGGAAGGCGCGCAAGTGGGGCAGTTGCTGGCGCTGCGCGAATTTGGCCGCGCCGCGCGCAGCGCCTTGCCAGCAGAAGAAGCGCAGCTCGCGTTTGAAACGGCCGACCTGCACCGCCATCTGGACCGCCTGGCGCGGCGCGCCGACTGCGCGCCCGGCATTTGCGGCGCGGCCAGCGCGCTGCTGTTCCTCGATGGCGCGTGGGATGAGCGGCAGTTGTCGCTGCTGCTGGAACAGCGCTTCGGCGCCGGCGCCACGCCGCAGGACGCGGTGCGCTTCTTGTCCGGCCTGATGGCGGCCGCACCCGAGCTGCTGCTGACGCAGCCAGGGTTGCGGCGCAGTTTCAATCAACTGGTGGGCAGCTGGGACGAAACCAGCTTCATCGAGTACCTGCCCGATCTGCGGCTGGCGTTTACGGGCCTGAAACCGCAGGAAACGGGTGAACTGGCCGAAGCGCTGGCGCTGCTCAATGGCGCCGCGCCCGAGGACTTGCAGGCGGAAATCCATTACGACGTCAGCGAGGCCGAGATGCTGGCCGGCGGGCGCCTGAACGCGGCGCTGGCCGCCTGCCTGGAGCGCGACGCGCTGGCGGGCTGGCTGCACACCACACCGGAGGCGCCGCATGGCTGACCATCAAGACAATGCCGAACTGCTGCGCCGCTGGCGCTTGATCCTGGGGCGTTATGCGCAGCCTTTGCAAAGCGAAGCGTGGTCCGCGCACGATGGCCGGCTGGACGCCAGCCTCGATTATCTGTATGGCCGCGAATATGAACGCAAGGGCATGCTGCGTGGCGGCAGCCCCGGCGCGGGCGGCTCGCTGGATCCGAGCCAGCTGCGCGCCATCGACTGGCTGAACCAGGCGCGCAAACTTTTTCCGCAGGAGGTGTACGAGCGGGTGCAGGGACATGCGATCGAGCGCTATGAATTGAGTGGCCTCTTGCGCGACCCTGCCGTGCTGGCCAGCCTGGAGCCGAACCAGGCGCTGGCGCGCGCCCTGATCGGCATGCGCGGGCGCCTGAGCGCCGACATGACGGACGCCGTGCGCGCCATCATCCGCCGCGTGGTCGAGGAAATCACCGAGCGGCTGCGCAAGGATTTCGTCAACGCCGTGACGGGGCGGCGCAACCGCTTTCGCCGCAGCCAGATCAACAGCGCGCAGAACTTCGACTGGCGCGCCACCATCGCCGCCAACCTCAAGCATTACGACACGGCCAGCGGGCGCATGGTGATCGCGCGGCCCATCTTCAATGCGCGTGTCAGGCGCAGCCTGCCGTGGGACGTGATCCTGTGCGTCGACCAGAGCGCCTCGATGATGGATTCGGTGATCTACGCTGCGGTGGTGGCCGGCATTTTGTCCGGCCTGCCGGCCGTCAATGTGCGGCTGGTGGTGTTCGACACCAGCGTGGTCGACCTGACACACCTGGCCAGCGATCCGGTCGAAGTGCTGCTGACGGTGCAGCTGGGCGGCGGCACCAATATCGGCCGCGCGGTGCAGTATTGCGAACAGCTGGTGGTCAATCCGCAGCGCACGGTGATGGCCCTGATCAGCGACTTCGAGGAGGGTGCGCCGCCCGGCCCGCTGCTGGCCTCGCTGAAGCGCATGGCCGAATCGCGCGTGACCTTGCTGGGCCTGGCCGCGCTGGACGAGCGCGCCCAGCCTGTCTATGACCGCGGCATGGCGCAGCGCCTGGCCGACCAGGGCATGCATGTGGCCGCGCTGACGCCGCAGCATTTCGCCGAATGGCTGGCGGAGGTGATGCAATGAGCTGGCAAGCGGTGTACCGCAGCTTCGACGACGACAGCCTGGCGACCCTGGCCAATGCCGGCCTGCTGCGGCGCGCCCTGAAGGACGTGGAGGCGGGCAAGGTCGGCTGGCAGGCGCAGGCGGGCGGTTTGCTGCAGGCCGACGGCCAGCAGGTGACGCTCGACGGCGGCGGGCCGCAAAAGGGGCGCTGCGATTGCCCGGCGCCCGGCATCTGCAAGCATATCCTGGCCGCCAGCGTGTGGCTGCGCGAACTGCCCGATGACGGCGCCGCAGCAGCCGCCGCACCCGATGTACTGGAAGAGGTGCTGGCGCAGGACAGCGCGCAGCTGTGCAAGCAGGCCGGCAAGCCGGCCGTGCGGCAGGCGCTGGCCTGGCTGCTTGACGGCGACGAAGTTCAGGCGACGGTGGTCAACGCCCGGCTGCAGATCGAACTGCCGTCATTGAAACTGGGCTGCGGCTACCTGCGCGGCGCCGGCTATGAGGGCATGGTGTCGGACACGCCAATGAAGCTGCGCAAGGCGCTGCACCTGTATGCGCTCGCTTGCGTGTGGCGCGCGCATGGCCGCGAGTTTGCGTGGCCGGCCGGCATGGACGCGGCGCCGGCCGAGGAAGTGCAGGGCGTCAGCAGCTCGGAACTGCTGTTCCTGGCCCAGGTGCGCCGGCTGCTGGGCGAGCTGTATGACAATGGCCTGTCGCACGCCAGCGCGATCGCGGCCGGCCAGCTGCGCGCGCTGACCATGTCGGCGCGCGGCGAAAACCTGCCGCGCCTGGCAGCCATGCTGCGCGGCCTGGGCGGCACGCTGGACCTGCTGGTGCGGCGCGACTATCACGCCAGCGAGCGGCTGGCGTTCGACGAGATGGCGTCGATTTACGCGCTGTGCGCGGCGCTGGAACAGGCCACCGGCCAGCCCTTGCAGCGCCTGCGCGGGCAAGCGCGGCGCAGCTTCGACGCGGCCGTCGAAGCGCCATTGGAACTGCTGCCGCTGGGCGCCTGGTGGTGGGAAACGCGCGGCGGCGCGCATGGCCTGAGCCTGGCGTTCTGGGACCACCGGGCGGGCCGGATACTGCAGGCGGTGCTGGCGCGGCCGGACGGCAACGACCGTTCATTTACGCGTGAATCGAGCTGGAATGCCATGAGCCTGTGGCAGGGCGCCGGCAGCGTGCAGCGCCTGTGCGAGCAGGGCCTGCTGCTTGCCGGCGCCTCGCTGGCCGACGATGGCCGCATCGCCATGGACAGCCAGGCGCGCGCCAGCACGGTGCCATTGTGGGAGCTCGACGATGCGCGCTGGCAGGAAACCGGGTTTGCCGACTGGGCGGCGCTGGCCGCCTTTCTCGGCGAGAACGTCGGGCTGACCGCGCAGCCGGTCGACTGCGTGCTGCTGCGGCCCAGCGCGGTGGCCGCGCCCCGGCTCGATGAAGTGCGCCAGCAGCTGGACTGGCAGGTGTTCGACACAAATGGCGCCGTGCTGAACCTGGTGCTTCCGGCGCAGGAGGCGCTGCGCCCGCGCATCACGCGGCTGCAGGCGGCGGTGACCGATGGCGCCGATATCCGCGCCGTGCTGGCCAGCCGCGCGCGCGAGGAGTCGGACGGCTGGCAGCCGGTGGCGCTGCTGATCGCCAAGAACGGCAAGCTGCGCGTGGTGTCGCTCGATTTCGCCGTTGACGCGGGCAAGCTGCCGTCGGCGCTGGCGCGCTTTTTCAAGAGCCTGGCCGGCACCAGCATGGCGCCGCCGGTAGTACGGCCAAGCTCCGGCATGTCGCTGGTATTGGCCCAGGTAGCCGATCGCCTGGCGCTGCAATCGCGCAGCGGTCGGCCGCGCCTGGAGCCGGAGGCGGCCAGCGAGCTGGCGCGCCATGGCGCCACCTTGCGCGCGCTGGGGCTGGATTTGCCGGCCCGTCTGCTGGCCGACTATGTCAATGCGCCGCAGGCTCCCCAGGCGCTGCGGCTGGCGTATGTCTGCACCACCTGCATCGCGCTGGAGACTGGCGGGTAAATTACTGGCATCAAGGCTGGCGCGCCTGCAGCGCCGCCAGTTCGGCCCTGGCTTTTTCCAGCTTGCCTTCGAGCTTGGCGATCTTCTTTGGTTCCTTGTTCGCTTCCTGCGCCAGGCGCAGCGAGCGGTCGGTCTGGTTGACCTTGGCCTGGGCCTTGACGATCTTCTGGTTATGGCGCGCGGTCAGCGCATCGTCGCGGCAGCTGGCGTTGTTTTCGTCGAGCGCGCGGCTCAAGCCTTCGACCTTGTTGGTATTACCCATCTGTTGCGCGTCGCGCAGTTCGGCGCGGATGCTTTCGCGCTTGGCGGCGCAGCCGGCCAGCCGGGTTTCGGCCCAGGCGCCGCCGCTGGCGGACAGTGCGACAAGCAGGGTCATGGCGGTGATGGACAAGCGGTTCATGGCGGCCTTTCAGAGGTGGTGAACAAGTGGTGAACAATCCCGCGCAAGCCTACCATTATTGCGTGCCGCGCGCTGTCTTGCAGGCGCCATCGGCTACCATCATGGCTGTGCATTTTCAAGACGAGCCATGCTGAAATATCTCCTTGCCTTTTCCCTGCTGCTGCCGGCAGTCGCGCCGGCGCAGCAACAACGCCAGCACCCTGCGCTGGTACCGTTCGACCTGAGCGGCCTCGATGCGATGCGCCAGAAAGTCGACGCGGTGCTCAACCGGCCAGCGGACCTGTCAGCCGGCAAGGTCGCCGCGTTCGAGCAGGCGCGCGCCGGCGCGCAGGCCGGCGATGCGGCGGCCCAGCTGCAACTGGCCGGCTTGCTGCATGAAGGCCAGGGCACGCCGCGCGACCGCGACGCCAGCCTGGCCTGGCTGAAAAAATCGGCCGATGGCGGCAATGGCACGGCGCAGTCCATCCTCGGCGTGGCCCTGACGCACGGCCAGGGCGTGGCGGTGGACCGCAGGCAGGGTGAATACTGGCTGCGCAAGGCGGCGGCGCAAGGCGTCGAGCAGGCCCACATCACCCTGGCGCTGCAATACGAAACCATCCACAGTAGTCCCGAGGAACGCGCGCACGCACTGCACTGGCTGAAGATACATGCCGAAAACGGCTACTTCCCGGCCTATAATGAGATCGGCTACCGGCTGATGATGACGGCCACCGACGAGGCCCAGTGCAAGGAGGCGTTCGGCTGGTACATGCAGGCGGCCAAGGCGCTCGATCCGCCTGGCCTGAACAATGTCGCCTACTCGTATGAAGTGGGGCAGGGCGTGGCGCAAAGCGACGAGGCGGCGCTGGGCTGGTATGAAATGGCGGCGATCGCCAAAAGCCCGCCCGGCCAGACCGGCTTTGCGCGGCTGCTGGAGCAGGGCCGTGGCGGGCCGACCCGGCAAGGGCCGGCGCCGCCGCCGTTCGCGCTGTACCTGCTGGCCGCGCAGCAGGGCGACGTCGAGGCGATGGAGCGGCTGGTGAAAGTGTATCAACATGGCGAGCTGGGGCAAGCTGCCGATCCGGCGCAGGTCGCGCTGTGGCGCGAAAAGCTCAGGCAAGCCACGGCCGCTGGCGGTACGCCGAGGTAGCATGCCCGGTTGGCGTGATATGATATTTGTTATCGATAACAATATGATGAGAGACCGATGAATTTCGCAATCAATCCCGATTTCCGTTCCAAGAGCATGCTCGAACAGCATATCCTGCACACGATGCGCTTTTACCATCCGCGCGCGCTCGATGCCAGCGGCGGTTTTTACCATTTCTTCCTCGACGACGGCAGCATCTACGACGCCGCCACGCGCCACCTGGTCAGCAGCACGCGCTTCATCTTCAATTACGCCATGGCCTACCGCCAGTTCGGCGACGACGACTACCAGGCGGCCCTGCGCCACGGCGTGGCCTTTTTGCGCGATGTGCACCGCAATCCGGAAACCGGCGGCTACGCCTGGCAGCTGCGCTGGGAAGACGGCGTCAAGACGGTGGAAGACGGCGCCAACCACTGCTACGGCCTGGCCTTCGTGCTGCTGGCCTATGCGCACGCGCTTGCCGCCGGCATGCAGGAGGCGCGCGCTTATCTCGATGAAACGTTCGAACTGATGGAGCAGCGCCTGTGGCTGCCCGAGCACGGCCTGTATGCCGATGTCGCCAGCGCCGACTGGGCCACCATCGACGGCTACCGCGGCCAGAACGCCAATATGCACGCCTGCGAAGCGATGCTGGCGGCATTCGAGGCGACCGGCGAAGCGCGCTATCTGCACCGCGCCGAAACGCTGGCGCACAATATCACCGTGCGCCAGGCCGGCCTGGCCGGCGGCATGATCTGGGAGCACTACAAACCCGACTGGTCGATCGACTGGGACTACAATCTGCACGACAAGAGCAATATTTTCCGCCCGTGGGGCTACCAGCCCGGCCACTTCACGGAATGGGCCAAGCTGCTCTTGATCATGGAGCGCCACGCCAAGTTCATGGCGGGGCCTTCGGACTGGCTGCTGCCGCGCGCGCGCGAACTGTTCGACACGGCGCTGGCCAAGGCCTGGGACAACAGCCATGGCGGCATCCATTACGGCTTCGGCCCGCAGGATGAAATCTGCGATGGCGACAAGTATTTCTGGGTGCAGGCCGAGAGCTTTGCCGCTGCCGCCGTGCTGGCCAAGCGCACCGGCGACGAGGGCTACTGGCAAACTTACGACAAGATCTGGGACTACAGCTGGCAGCATTTCGTCGACCATGACCATGGCGCCTGGTACCGCATCCTGACGCCCGACAATCAAAAGATCAGCAACCAGAAAAGCCCGGCCGGCAAGACCGATTACCACACCATGGGCGCCTGCTACGAAGTGCTGAACGTGATCGGCGGTGCGGCATGAGCGGCTTTCCTTCCTTTGTCTCGGCCGGCGAAGCGCTGACCGACATGCTGCGCACCGGCAGCGACCAGTGGAGCAGCCAGGTCGGCGGCTCGACCTGGAACGTGGCGCGCGTGATGGCCAGGCTGGGCGTGCCGAGCGCCTTTGCCGGCGCCGTCAGCCTCGATGTGTTCGGCGACGCGCTGAAGAACGCCAATGATGCGGCGGGCCTGGATGCGCGCTTCCTGCAGCGTTATGCCAAGTCGCCGCTGCTGGCCATCGTGCACGAGCTGAATCCGCCGACCTATTATTTTATCGGCGACGACAGCGCCGACCTGCATTTCGACGCGGCGCAGCTGCCGGCTGGCTGGATGCAGGGCGCGCAATGGGTGCACTTCGGCGGCATCAGCCTGGCGCGCGAACCGCTGGCCGGCAAGCTGGTGGCGCTGGCCGAAGAACTGAAGGCGGCTGGCGTCAAGATCAGCTACGACCCGAATTTCCGCATCATGATGGATGAGCGCTACGACGCCACGCTGGCGCGCATGACGGCGCTGGCCGATGTGGTGAAAGTGTCCGATGAAGACCTGGCGGGCCTGTTCCGCCACGACGATATCGACGCCTCGTTTGCCCTGCTGCGCAGCTGGAACCCGCAAGCCGGTTTCCTGTACACGCGCGGCGCGGCCGGCGCGGCCTTGTACCAGGGCGAGCGCAGCTGGCAGGCGGCGCCACCGAAGATCGAGGTGGTCGACTCGGTCGGCGCCGGCGACGCCAGCATCGGCGGCCTGCTGTACAGCCTGATGTACCGGCCTGACGTCGATGGCGGCGAGCATCTGCGCTATGCCGTGGCGGCCGGCGCGGGCGCCTGCCTGGCAGCCGGTGGTTCGCCGCCATCGGTCGAGCTGATCGAATCGCTGGCGGCACGCACCGTGCTCTTCCTGTAATTTTCAATGCCTGTTTGGCGCAGCCTTGATCTGCGTCAAACAGCGTAATACTTCCGGCTTTCCCTACCTCACGGCGAGTAGACGTCCTACACACTCGCGCCTGTCCCTTGCCTAGAATTTGAGCCTCGGCTGTCGCGGTCCTGCTGTGATCGCGGCGCCGTCTCTCTTTATTCACGTCGACTCACAGGAGAATGACATGGCCAGCAATCAAGGTAATCAAGGCGGTAATCAAGGCGGCAACCAGGGCAAGCAGGGCGGCAAGCAGGATCAGGATGATCAAGGCGGCTCCGGCGGCAGCCGCCAGTCGGGCGACACCAGCAACCGCGGCTTCGCCTCGATGGATCCGGACAAGCAGCGCGAGATCGCCGCCGAAGGTGGCCGCGCCGCCCACGCTTCGGGCCGTGCGCACGAGTTCACGTCCGAAGAGGCGCGCGCGGCCGGTGCCCAGAGCCACAAGAACGACGGCAACCGCCAGAGTGATGACAGCGAAGGCGGCAGCGGCGGCAAATCGAGTGGCGGTTCGGCCTCCGGTTCCGGTTCAGGTTCCGGTGCTTCCGGCGGCACGCGCGGCGGCACGCCCGAGCAGCACGCCGCAGCGGGCCGTCAAAGCCACAAGAATGACGGTGGCAAGCAGGGCGGCTGATTCACGTTCCCTGCGCGCAAAAAGCTGACGACTTCCCGGCGCACCGCCGTGCGCCGTTACCCTTCGGAGAAACCCATATGGCCACCCAATCCCATCAGGCAGATGCCATCAACCAGGACAGCGGTATCGACGCGATCGAGCTGCTGACCCAGGACCACCAGAACGTCAAGGAACTGTTCGAACAATACGAAGCACTCAGCGACCGTTCGCTGGTCAGCAAGCGCAAGCTGGCGCTGAAAATATGTACCGAGCTGAGCAAACATGCCACCGCGGAGGAGGAGCTGTTTTACCCTGCCGTGCGCAAGGCCGCGCGAAGCAACCAGGACCTGGTCGACGAGGCGCGCGTCGAACACGCGTCCGCCAAGGAGCTGATCGCGCAGATTGTCTCGATGGCGCCCGGCGAAGACCTGTACGACGCGCGCGTCAAGGTGCTGTCCGAGCAGATCGCCCACCACGTCGAGGAAGAGGAAAACGAGATGTTCCCGGCCGCCCGCGAAGCGAAGCTCGACCTGCTGGACCTGGGCCGCCAGATCGTGGCGCGCAAGGCGGAAATCGAACTGCCCGAGATGCAGATGCAAGGCGGGCAGGGCATGCCGCCGCCTTCATCGTCGATCGGGCAGCAGGGCGCGCTATAAGGCGGGCTTGGCGGCTGCCGCTGCCGCTGCCGCTGTCGATGCGCGCGCCATCAGCGTGAACGCCAGCAACTGGTGCGTGGCGGGCGCGACGTCGCCCGCGCGGCGCTGGCGTATCTCGTCGAGCACCAGGGTGACGGCGGCGCGCGCCATGGCGGCGATCGGCTGGTGGATGGTGGTCAGCTCGGGCCAGACCGTGGTGGCCACCGGCGTGTCGTCGAAGCCGCAGACCGACAGCTGCTGCGGCACCTGCAAGCCCATGCCGTGCGCCACGGCCAGGGTGGCGGCCGCCATGTCGTCATTGCTGGCAAAGATGGCGCTGGGGCGCGTGGACGCTGCCAGCAGGCGGTGCGCCGCATCCAGGCCCGAGCGATAGGTGAAGAGTCCCTGCGCCAGCCGCTGCGGCGGCACCGTCACGCCCGCTTCGCCCATCGCGTCAAGAAACGCCTGCTGGCGCAGCAGGGCCGGGGTGTGTTGCGGGTCGCCCCGGATAAAGCCGATATCGCGGTGGCCCAGCGCCAGCAGGTGGCGCGTCATCGCCAGCGCGCCCTGATAGTCGTCGATGCGCACCGCGGAAATGGCCGGTGAAGGCTGGCCGGTGGCCACCGCGATCGACGGCATGCCGATGCGGTTCAGCTGCGCCTGCACCTCGGGCGAATCGCACAGCGGCGGCGGCACCAGGACGCCGTCGACCCCGGCCGCCACCAGCTTCCTGATCGCGGCACGCTGGCTGGCCAGGTTGCCGCAGCGTTCCAGCAGCAGCTGGCCGCCGCTCTGGCTGCACTGTTCCATGGCGCCGACCAAAAATTCGCTCAGATACGACGCGCTGGGATTGCTGTACAACAGGCCGATGCGCAGGGTGCCGGTGCGCGCGGCCCTGGCCGCCAGGTTGGGCTGGTAGCGCAGCGCGGCGATCGCCGCTTCCACCTTGCCGCGCGTGGCGGCGCTGACGCTGGCGCGCCCGTTGATCACGCGCGACACCGTCATGGCCGACACGCCGGCCAGGCGCGCCACGTCGTGCACGGTGGCGCCGCCTTGCGTATCGATGGCCGTGGCAGGGGAGGTCGCCATCCTATTCCAGGTGGCCGCCGAACTTCAGCTTGCCGCTGATGCGCATGCCGTGCAGCTGGCCTTCATCGGGCTCGGCCGCGCTGGTGCGCTGCACCGTGTCGCGCCGCGCCAGGCCCACCGACAGAATATCGAGCATCATCAGCTGCAGCAGGCGCACGATCATCGGCACGAAATTGAGATTGCCTTCCGGGTGGTTCAGGGTCAGCAGCACATCGGCCTGGCGCGACAGCGGCGAGCCGCTGGCGGTAATCGCCAGCACGCGCGCGCCGCAGCCCTGCGCCACCTTCACCGTGCGCAGCAGTTCGGGCAGGGCGCCCGAGCGCGAAATCACCAGCGCCACGTCGCCCGGTTTCAGCATGGCGGCGCTCATTTCCTGCGCCTGCTGGTCGGCGAAATAACTGCTGACGATGCCCAGGTTGAGCAGCTTGTGCTGCATGTCGTCGGCCACCACGCGCGCGCTGCCCACCGCCAGCAATTCCACCCGCCGCGCGCCGCGCAGCATGTCGATCGCCTCGGTCAGCGCTTTCACGTCCAGCATGTCGCGCATCGCCAGCGCCGCCGAGGCGCTGTTGCCCAGCACCTTGCGCGCCAGCTCGGCGTCGGAGTCCGATATCTCCACGTGGCAGTGCGCCACCGTGATCGCGCCGCCCGTCAGGCCCGAGGCCAGTTTCAGCTTGAAGTCGGCCAGGCCCTGCACCCCGATCGAGCGGCAAAAACGCATCACGGTCGGCTGGCTGACGCCGACGCGCTGGGCGATTTCGGCGATCGGCAGGGTCAGCATGGCGTTCGGTTCCTTCAGCACCCAGTCGGCCACCTTGCACTCGGAGGGGCTCATGCGGCCGCGCGCCTGGCGCACCGATTCGAGCACCGGCGCGCCGGAATTGGCGCGCTTGAGCTTTTGCGCCAGGATGGCGGCGATGCCCAGGAACGTCGGCAGTTCGGCCGTGATCAGGAAGGTGGGAATCTGCGCCAGGTATTCGTTCAGGCGGCCCTTCTGCTCGAAGCGGGCGCGGAACTGCGAGCGCTCGAACAAGGGGCCCAGGCGCGGCACGATGCCGCCGCCGATATAGATGCCGCCCAGCGCGCCCAGGGTCATGGCGACATTGCCGGCGATCGAGCCGAGGATGGCGCAGAAGCAGTCGACCGCTTCCAGGCACACTTCGCAGTCGTTGGCCAGCGCGCGGCTGGTGATTTCAGCTGCCAGCAGCGGCTGCGCGTCGCTCACGCCGGCCCGTTCCGACAGGGCGCGGTAGATCAGTTCCAGGCCGCGCCCGGAAGCGAGGCGTTCGGCCGACACATGCGACAGTTCGCGCCAGGCGTAGCTCAGCACGTCCATCTCGCGCTGGTCGCACGGCGCGAAGCTGACGTGGCCGCCTTCGCTGCCCAGCGCGATCCAGCGGTCTTCGGCCGGGATCATGCCCGACACACCCAGGCCGGTGCCCGAGCCGAGCAGTCCGATCACGCTGTCGGCGCGCGCCATGCCGCCGCCGATCTGCATGCGCTGGTCGGGCCGCAGATAGGGCAGGGCCATCGCCAGCGCCGTGAAGTCGTTCACTACCAGCAGCGTGTCGAGGCCGAGCGCGGCGCGCATCGCTTCGATCGAGAAGAACCAGTGATGGTTCATCATGCGGATATTGTCGTCATCGATCGGGTTGGCGATCGCAATCGCCGCGTGGCGCACGCGGGCCGAACCGGCGGCGCGGGCGTCGGGACTGTCGATATAGGCGGTAATCGCCTCCAGCAGGGAGGCGTAGTCGTCGCAGGGCAGCACGGCCACCGCTTCCAGGTGGCCCTGGCGCGTTTCCAGCACGAAGCGGGCGTTGGTGCCGCCGATATCGGCCAGCAGGCGCGGCCCGTCGCTGAAGCGGTCGGCCGCATCGCTGCCCCCACTCTCTGTTCTTTCATCAATTCTCATGGCGGCGTTCAATGTCTCGTATGCGTGCGCCGTCTTTGCGGCGCAACTGTCGTTATGGTGAAAACCAAGGATTCTAGAGGGTATTTGGTCTCCGCGCCAAAAAATGCCAGGCCGGCCAAGCCAGCGCTCATCCTTGTGGAAAAAAACACTTTGCGCAAGACCAACAATAGTCAAATAAAGTGTGGCTGACTAGTCGTAGGATTACAACATAATATGTTGATATTTGTTCGTAGTATAGTTACTATGTCTCTGCTGGAAAGATTTCTGGCCAGTACATTCGGCCACGAAGTACTAGAAAAAAACAACTACTGAGGAGACTTACCATGCTGCATCGCAACATGTTGAAGGCCGCTTTGAAAGCGCTGCCTGCTGCCATCGTATTAGCTATCGCCAGCGGTTCCGCCATGGCGGACCCGATGTACCCATCCGATTCCGAAGGCTTCCACGGCTACCTGCGCGCTGGCGCCGGCAGCAACACCTCCAGTGACGGCGGCTCACAAGGCTGCTTCGGCCTGGGTGGCAACACCATGAAATATC
>Ga0308163_10000404_pt1 | contig 83325 bp, 99 predicted proteins | sample PhyTR1_FD_201037 | JGI IMG/M metagenome (GOLD analysis project Ga0308163, IMG submission 201037) | Phyllosphere microbial communities from UC Gill Tract Community Farm, Albany, California, United States - DLSLT.R1 | ecosystem: Host-associated > Plants > Phyllosphere > Unclassified | place: USA... | reverse complement strand
CACTCTGGCCGCGCTGGCGTGGCGGCTCTCTGTCACTTTGTAATGAGATACTGATATGAGCAACATTACCATCTATCACAACCCGGCCTGTGGCACCTCTCGCAACACGCTGGAGATGATCCGTAACAGCGGCAACGAACCGACGATAATTTATTATCTCGATACGCCCCCGACCCGTGATGAGCTTATTAAACTTATTGCAGATATGGGAATTACTGTACGCACATTGCTGCGTAAGAATGTTGAACCTTATGAACGCCTGGGTCTGGATGAAGAGAAATTTAGTGATGAGCAGTTGATTGATTTCATGCTTCAACATCCGATCTTGATTAATCGGCCGATAGTCGTTACACCGCTTGGCACTCGTCTTTGCCGCCCTTCAGAAATAGTGCTGGATATTCTACCGGAAGGTCAGAAAGGAGCGTTTACCAAAGAGGATGGCGAGAAGGCCATTGACGAATCGGGGAAGCGGGTTAAGTAATCTGTTCACTTTAAATTATCGGATGTCTGTTTACGCTATGCAGGCGTCCGCTTTTCGCTCAAAGCGGACCTGTCAAATCTTTAGACCGGTTGAATTGAACAGCATGAAACTAACTAACTTTTCTCACCACTCAGATCGGTGTCTGAAAGAACGACTTTCGGCTTCCCCCGCAAGTCAGGTCTAAAGACGGTTTCGCAACTCGCATAAAATGAGCTCACATCGACAAGGGCATACATCACATCACATCACATCACATCACATCACATCACCGGATTATCGTCGAATCCGACTTTGTTAATTGTGGTTGTTACAATGCCGATTAGCATTACATCTTCGAGCGCATCACCCTCAATAGCTTCACCATCTTCCGTAATCAGTGAGCGCCCTATTACCTTTGCAAAGTGATTTCTTCCGTCGAACGTGACCAGCACTACCACACCAGGAACAACCGGCAACGCGATATTGATAACCGCCCATCCACAGTCCGTTTCGATAACCCTGCAGTTCATATCTACTCCACAAAGTTTATCGACCGTCAGGCGGTCTTCTTCGTAATCTTTAGCTGGCGACGGGAATCCCATTAGAATACCCTCCCCATGTTACGAAGCATCCAGTATCGGTTATCGCTCTGGTCTGGCGTCTTGTCCGCAAAGTCATTCTGGCAGCGTTCTATCCACTCGTTCGCATCCTTCCGGCTAAAATGCCAGTTTAAGATACCAAGTTCACGGATGAAGTCGTCTGTGTGAAGACACAGGTAACCTTTCGGATTTCGTTGGATAGCCGCATTGAATGCGGCATTAATTTCATATCTGCGTGGCATAACCACCCCCTACAAACTGTATATATAAACAGTAGTTTTATAAAGGCAGTATTACAAGCAGATTTACACTAGCAGCTAACTAGCCCTCTGGTGTCGGCGGCCAAAGAGGGTTTGAAGTTTCAACTCGCATAAGCAATACGCGGTATTTTTTCCAAAGATTAAGGTCAGCCGTTTCCTTTTCGGTCGCCTCACCAATGTCTACAGCATCCTGTCGCCAGGTAATTTCAGAATCGGCCTTTGCCCTGAGGGAAACCTGTTTTGAACGTGCTGCCTCCTCTCGCTGCTCTGCAGTTGGAGGAGGCATGTCAACCCAGCCAGGGCGTCCATCCACAGTGTCTATGTATTTTCCCAAAGGAGCAGGGAATAGCGCTGCATATTCCTCCAGAGAGACATCAACCCCGTCCTTCGGCCACCCCCCTGTTGCCTCAAGGCGTTCTTTTTCAATTACAGGGTAAAAGCCAGCGCTTGACGGACTCCATACATATTCTTTTGACATAATTAAGACTCTCCAACTGCTATCCAGTCAACGTTAAACCCACCTGAACCACCCTGCCATAACCCAAAGCGCGTGGTGGTTTTTGAACCTGTACCAAGACCAATATCTGCGGCCGCCTGCGCTGCAGCTCCACCCTGTGATACGCCTACATCATTCCAGACGGTTGAAACCCGAAAATTAGCAGAGGAAAATGCGCGCGGCAGTGTGACGTACTGATTATTCACACCTGTGGTGAAGCCTGCAGACCCCCGCTGTATTGTCGTTCCGTCAGGAAAGCGAACCCAGCCGGGACCAGAGGTAAAAGCCGACATATCGGGAATTTGCCCCGCGCCCGTCCCGACTTCCCGCTTTGCAGCCTCTTTCAGGCCAAGGTTTGTAAGCGCCTCAGCAATTGCGGCTGCACCATCTGCTTTGATATCGGCGAACGGATGCTGACGACTCAGGAACAAAGCCTTTAAAGCGGTGAGCAACTGATTATGTTTTGTTTTGTCCAGAACGATGCCTGTCGCTTCGACCACGCCAGCCAGCTCTTCCTGCAGCATGTCGAAGTAATCGTCATCAAGATCTGTTGCCGGCGTGCCTGTCTGAGGGTTTCCACGGGTAAAGCCGTTCTTTCCCGCACCGAATTTATCTTTCTGCGCAGTGGATGTGTCAATACGATGCATAATGTCTCCGGTTACGGATATTTAAATAATACGTAGGTATGGGACGGGCAAAGTTTACTGATAACGCACTCAGCAACCGTGTCCCCCCAGTGGCGGATCGGCGTGTCACAATCGTCCATGCAGGTCATCCAGGTTGCGTCCGTTGACGCTGGCATGTTCACCTGCCAGTAGTAGCGCCATTCCGTCGAAAAAGTCGCATCGGTACATGACGACGTGCACTTAAAAGGGCCTTTGTTGTAGCGGGTTATCGTGGCCCCAGGCTTTCCCAGCGCAGCCAGTTGCCTGAGATAAAAGTCTTCGTTAATGCCACCCGCAAGGTTTACCTTTGCGTCTAGTCGCTGTTGCCGCTGGCGCAGTGTTTGCGTTCCGACCGGAATACACTCATCCGGCAGGCCGCAGCACGTCTCCCAGCGGTTTATCAGTTCGGTTGTTGTTCTGGGGTCGATCTCCAGCATGAGGTCGTCGCCCCGCTGATGCACTCTCAGTAACGACGGTGCTGCCCCCTTAATCGCGGCATCATCACTTGACCATGCGGGACCGGGAGGAAGCAGCGCCCCGAGCAGGTGAATATAATCATCTTCCGTCACGCCCACGTGATCACCCCCAGCACCGCCAGCTCATTCTTCGCAATCGTCGTGTCCCCTGCCGGGAAGATAAGCTTATGGCTGTGCTCCCCTGCGGCAATTGAAATAGCTTCATTGATGCGCGAGAGTTCCAGCGTCCCTTCAGGGTAGCCGTCACGAAGCAGGAACGAACGGAGCTCAGCTTCAACAGCAGAACGTGTCGCAGGGTTGTCAGGATTTAGATCAATAGTGAAATTGATGGTCTTTGCCGTGGCTTTGAAAACATAAAGGTCAGACCCCGCCACGGGCGCCAGCGGTTCGATATGTGCCTGCGCAGCCGCAACCGTGGCATCATCCAGAATCGGATTAAACAGATCGCTACTGGCCACCAGCACACCTACCGTACCCGTTCCCATCCAGTGACGGTAAGTCCATGCGCGGGTAATGCCAGCGACCTCTTTCGCCCAGACAACATAATCACCATCTGCACCGCCCTGCGGCGTCCAGTAGTAGCGCTCCAGAACACGTGCGCGCCAGACCTCAAGGTCTTCAACATCAAATCCGCCGACAAGCGTGTCAGCCTGGCCGCCCGAAGGCAGGCCGTTAACAGGTGTTACCAGTGAAAGAAGAATGCCATCGTCGGTGTTACCGACAGAGCCCGTGACATTGCAGGAAACAGGGACTCGCAGCACACCACCCGCACTGGTGGTGTCTTCAAGAGCGGTGTACTGAACAAGATCATCGCGCTGGATAACTGCCCCGGCAGTCACCGTGAGATTGTTTGCCACACCGTCCCAGCGTATAAAGCCTGCGGCTTCGATAGCCGGTTTACGCGGACAGCGCTTCATTTCGCCGTGGCGCACCAGCCAGGACTCATCGCATAAGTCCGGCAACAGGTTCATCGCCAGATAATCGATATAACCGTAAACCGTGTGCAGGGCTCCGGCATAGACCTTAGCCCTGACATCTTCATCCATCCGGCGAAGTTCATCGTTGATATCCAGGCGAGCAAACAGGTCTGTGCGGATCATGCTGATGTTTTCGGCCAGCGTGGGCCGCTGAAATTCACTGTCCGCCATGAGTGATCGCGCTCCATAAGTCGTTAAAGGATAAAGTCACAGGGCCGTCACGGTGCCAGAGCACGATGTGATTACCGAGTTCATTGATGCCGGTGCGCTGAATATCGATGTCGATACGTGAAACCACTCCATCGTCGAGCATCCACTGCAGCGCATCGCGCAGATAGGTGCGCACCGTATTCACCAGGGCATTAGTCAGTTTGCTTCGCTGTAACATCCACAGCTTTGAGCCGTAGCGGTCGTTTGCCACCACAGGCCAGGTGTCACCCCACCAGCCCATAGGCACATCAGCGTTGTCATCAGGATCGGCGCGGCGGTGAGTAAACAGGGAAATCACCACGGCGCGGTTGAGCGGGTCGAGCGGTGAACTGGCGCTGACCTGCTGGCCGTTTACCGTTAGCCAGAGTTCCATCATGCCTCCATCGGTGTATCAGGCGTGTCAGTGATGTTTCCGTTCTCGTGGTGTCGGTGCCCGTTGTAGGCAATTCGCATTGCCGCCATTGTCTGGCCCGAAGAGTCACACAGGTCTTGAATCTGCCCGGTTGACTCAATCGGCATCTCGAACCGCGCTTTCGGGGCATTTTTAAACGTAATGATTTTTCCTCCCCCATCCACCACAATTCCGGTGCGCGTCAGCGTGACTGACTGACCGAGATCGTCGTAAATAGCCACCTCACCGGTTTTGAGTCCCTTCATCCGGTAACGTCTGTCGGCAACGGTTATCGCGACGGCATGAGAGCGATCGCCATCAGGAAACAAAATAATGGCTTCCGCGCCATACTTAGCGCGGGACGTAAACCCGTAGGGTTCAAGATGCTCAATTCCGGCTTTCTTCTGCCCTGCCAGCAGCTCAACATCTACCGTCTGGCATTTACTGGCCGCATTGATGCTCTTCACGACCGCACGACCAATGAGGCTAAGCACCTGGCGCTGAAGGTTCTGCATCGTTCCCATCAGAATGGGTCCTCCTTCACTTTGCGTTTTTTCCCGCCCTTCGCTTTCTCGTCTTCCGGCTCCGGAAGGTAGGCATCAGGCGGTCCGACACGCAGCTCTGTCAGCGTACCGTTATTGTCTTTGGTGAATGAAACTTCAGAGATAAGCATTTCACGGTTATTGAAACCGCAAATCGGATCGTAAACGATGACGCGCTGATTGGGCTGCCACAAAGTCCCGTCACCCTGCCGCCAGCCCCATACGGTGTAAGTAGTTTCATCAGTGCGCGCCGCGCGCTGTCGGGCTTCAAACTCGGCACGCGCTATACAGCTCGCACCGGTAGCCTGCCCTGTTTGCTGAACCGCTATTGGGCGATAGCGGCCAATCGAGGCGTCAGTGGTTTTAGCCCGTAACGCCGTGGTGGTGGCCGCGCCAAAGTCGTCGTCATTCCCGGCGCGCTGGCCGGAAACCTGATACGTTGAAAATCGCTCACGGATGCTCTTTTCGGTATCGCAGGAAAGGATGTTTTGCCCCATCACCAGCGCGGTATGTGCGCGGGTGGAGCCGATGCCGCCGATAACCAGCCGTCCTTTCGGATCGTCATAGGCCAGCGCCTGCTGCTGACCCAGCATTTTGTTCAGTACCTCAATCACGGTTTCGCCGTGGTCAGGCTGAACGCCGGGGATGGTTGCTGCCGGCGCGCCGGAATTGATGACCGAAATACCAAAAGGCTTTGCCAGCGCTGACGCCACCTGAACCAGTGACTGCCCGTTGAACTGGGTGGGCTCTGCAGCGCAGTCGATAAGGTCAGCGGTCAGGCTTCGACCGCTGATGCCGGTACTGACAGAACGCGCATCGTATCGGACAGGCGTCGCCTCCACCCATCCGGTGACAACAAGATCATCACCAATCAGCACCTCAACCTTGTCACCGTTTTTGACGCGGGGTTGCAATGATGCAGAACCATCACCACCAGGCCATTCACGGGTAATTTCCACACTGAAATCCCGCGCCAGTCGTTCAATGCCTGCGCCAATACGCACCGACGTCCAGCCGCCCCACTCGCGACCGTTAACCCTGAGCGTTACGTTATCGTTCATCGTACGGGAACCCTCAGTGGTGACACCGGAACAAAGCCGGGATGAGCCACGGCGTTACGCCTGACAATGTCGGATTCACGCGACGCGTCATCAAACCAGCTGGCGGCCAGCACCAGCGCAGGCAACACGTCATCCGGTGTGCGCTCAACCGTTTTTTGTGTCTGCACCAGGCGAGCTTTAATGTCGTTGTTGAGATCGGACTTCACCCGGCGAAGCGCCAGAAACAGACGGTCATCCGTTGTTCGGGATAACTCTTTATCGATGGCGGTGTTCAGCGTGTCACGGATATCCACCAGTTCATCCCACGAGGGAACATCGACAGAGCCTGTTTCTTCCGGTGCATTGTTCAGCGCCGGGTGCGTCATGCTCGGCCAGCCAACAGCCTGCTGAGTGACATTCCGTGATGGCGTTGAAGTAGTGGGTAAGTTGGTAACGGTATAAGCCGCTTCACTGATGGCGGTGGTTCTGATCGCGCTGGAAACGTAATTGCTATGCTGCGTGCGGTTACGGGTCGATTTGCTGTCCGTTTTCCAGACGCCTCGAGGGGCAAGATCACTCCCTAGTGTGATGCCGGAGAAATTCTTGATCATGGTGTAGAGGTCACTGGCATTCCCGGAGAGACGGTTTCCCGCACGCCACATCGTCTGCAGTTGCTCAATGAAGCCTTTGCCCGATGAAGGCGGTGGTAGCAAAACAGAAATATCGCCCTGCAGTAATCTGGCTGCTGCGGAAATACCAGAATCCACCATCGCCATTTTGCCCGAGACATAACCGAGCATGCCTTTCGCATCATCGATCACACCGTTCTGGACAAAATCCGGCATGCCTTCCATGCCAAACTGGTCAAAGTTATCGCTGATACAGTCATCTAAAGCGGAGCAGGACGATACCAGCGTATTCGCCGTGGCCGCGCCAGCAGTGGGATAGGAAAGCTCACCCGCTTCGACGAACAGCAGATCAAAGCGCACCATGCGCCCTTCACTGCTCGTCGTGCCGACTTTAATCTCACCATTAACACAAACGCTTAACTCGCCATAGGTCGGGTGAACAAGCGTTCCTGGCCCCGGTTTGTTGAGTGCTTCAATCAGTCTGTCGCGCTGTTCGAAACAGTCATCGCCGATCACATAGGCGGTGATATCTGGCCGGAAGGTGACCTTGCCGAGATCCTCGGTGTAGGGTTTGTCGCGGTTCGGATATTCGTGTGTTTCAACGCGACGACCAACGGGTGCGCCTTCACTTTCAACCTTAAACGGTACGCCACGGAATGACGCATCCTGAAGCCTGTCTTTCCACGTCATATAAACTCCGGACATAAAAAAACCCGCCGAAGCGGGTTAAGTGAATTTACATTTTTAAGGATCATACATTGTTAATAACTTTGCATGGCCTTTCGATTTCCGTTTCCTTGCCATCGCTGTAATTTTTAACTCTAATTTTTACATCACCTTTATTTTTTGTAATAAACGTTAGATATCCAGTTGCGCTTCGGAAGTAATAGTCCCATCCAGTAGCCTGGCTTACATCATCCGGTAAAATCATATCTTTCGGAAAGGAAGGTGTGCTCATGAAAGTTACGAACTTTGTCCCTCCAACGTCTGTATGAACCGAGCCATCTTTTCCGCTAACTGATAGAACTTGTTTTACTTCGTCACACTGGAACGCGATTGACATATCAGCCGCCACATTGTTTGCATCTTTACCTTTGTTAGCAACGATGTGATTAAACGTTTCCATCAAAGTTGAATGCTCATTTGCAGCCAGAGTGGCGAAGCTAGTAGATGTTAATCCGATGAGAAAAAAAGATAAGAGCCTTTTTTGCATGTGCTGCCTCCTAATTAATTATCAGGTTAGCATACTCATCCTAAAAGAATTATCACCCCCCCATACCAGTCCGCCCTATCCGGGTATAACCAACATCGTGGTTAACATCGATGCCTGATGCTTTCGTATCGGTCACTCTCATTCCAGGCGGTGCGTCCTTAAACTGAACAGTTAGCGTTCCCTGCGGCTGCGACTGCCCACTCTGTTTAATCTGGTATGGGTTATAACCAGAACTCGCCACACCAGCGCCATAAGCCCCGTATCCACCCGCGCCCCACTGTGCAGCGTTCGCGGCAGCGACAGTCTCACTTGCTCCATCGGTAAACCATTCAATGATAGGTTTGAGTTTTTCCCACATATCCTGGAACCACTTAACCACTGGCCCCCAGTTATTAATAATGAGTCCGAGCGGTGTCCATCCAAACACGGTCTTGAACAACTCCCATCCCATTGTGAAATAAGGCGAGACGGTATCCCAGAACGATTTGAAATAAGGACCCACGGCATCCCAGTTAGAAATAATCAGGCCTGCCGCCAGCGCGATCCCCGTAAGGATCATCCCAAGTGGCGTCATTGCCGCCAGCCTGCTGGCAAGAGTGATAGCCTGACCGACACCCATGATGCTCAGCTTCAGTACGGCAAGACCCGCAACCAGCCCCGCTACGCTGCGAATAACGCGTGGGTTTTGATCAGCAAAGTTCGTGAAACGCTCACCCAAATCACCAAGCCATATCGTCAAATTTTTGGTATCACCTGAAAACGCACCACCGATAGCGGCCAGACCGTTGGTCGCGGTACCCGTCATGGCTTCCCAGAGGTTGGTCAATGTTCCAAGCTGTGCCTCTACACGTTTGTTCAGACTGGCCTGCTGGTTCATCTTCTGCTGAACCTGATCGTAACCATCCTTGCCTTTGTCGATCAGGGCATTCACCACTTGCAGGGTTTCGGCATCATCACCAAACAACTCTTTAAGTACACCGGTTCGTTTAACGTCGGTGAGTTTTCGCAGTTTGGAAAGCTGCTTGAAGAGGTTATCCAGTCCGCCAAAACTCCCTTTCCCGTCAGTAAAATCAAGGTTTACTCCAAGCTTTTGCCGCTCAAGAACCTTGTTTACACCGTTAACTTTTTTGACGTTAAGACCTGACTGAATGACCTTACGCAGGGCGTTACCGGCTGATTCGCCCTGCATACCCATCTGATCCATCATGACGCTGATCGGCGCTAAACCCTGCGCTGCTTTCAGTCCATCTTTGTTAACCATCTTCAGGACAGAACTGGTTTTGGTGAAGAACGACAACATGTTGGTATCGTCAACGCCAAGATAGAACGCCTTCTGAATGGTATCGAACAGGCCCATCATGTCATCGGATGCCGTTCCCGTTGCATCCTGCATTTTTGCCGCAAACTCTGCTGCCGCTTCAGGCGTCTTTTTAAGTTGGACGGCCAGGTAAGCCGTTGCTTTACCCACACCGCCAAGAATGTTTTCTGCCGGAATACCCTGACGGACCAGCATCTGCATCATGTTCTGAAAATCAGCCGTGGTGCCGGGTAACTGATTCCCCAAACCGATTGCCAGTTTATTGATGTCTGCGAAGGTTTTACCGACCTCACCGTTGGCCTGCATCATTGCGACCTTTAGTCCTGTCGCCGCGTTCTCCTGATCGGCGTAGGCCTTCAGAGAGATAGTCAGTCCAGCGGCCAGCCCACCCGCCAGCGCCAGCCCCCCTTTAGACGCTTCTTCGGTCTGTCGTTTAAAGCCACGAATGTTTTTCTGCATCCGGGACAAAGCAGGAGACAGTTTATCTACGCCGGTGATGAGCGCCTTTAGTTCAAACTCAGCCATTGCCCCGCTTCTCCTGCTCTATTCTGTTTGCCTGACTGACCAGCAAAGGGATCTCACTGACAGGCATATTCAGCAATTCGAAAGGATTAATGCGCCAGTAGCTGGCGCAATCGAAATAGCGGTCGGTGAGATAATCCGCCGTCAGCCCTGGAGGAAAAAACCCGCCACCAGCCAGCCGGCAGAATTAAGATCGCCAGGAGACATCTGATCAACCGTGCTCAGCGGCACATTTGCCAGTTTGACAATGTACTTCGCAATAATATGCGCCTGCAGTTTGATCGATTCGTCCTGGTTCATCTGATAGGGATAGCCCAGCTCACGAACGTCTTTACCTGTCGGCTCGGTAAACTCCAGAACGCTGACCGTTTCGCCATGTGCGGTGACCGGTTTATTCAGTTCGAGCTCTTTCATTACTGGTAATCCCCTTCTTCACCATGGAATTCAAGATCAGCCGTGCCTTCTTCAGCGTTATGGTTCGCTTCACCATGAAGCCAGGCAGACGACAACACATAGACCTGACCATTCGCCAGTTCGGCGGTGATGGTCATCTGATCGGACGTGGTCACTTTGTTAACCGGGAAATCTTTAGGCACTTTAAACGTGCCTTTGATATACGGCGCGCGGTGTGTCTCTTTACGATCAACGGAACCATCCAGGCCAATGATGTCATCATTGACCGTCTTGTTCATCGGCACCTCAATGCCGCCAGTCAGCGAGAGCTGCTGACCGTCAATTTTGAAATAACAGGTACCACCAATACGCGCCATTATGCGGACTCCTCTTGATACTGAAGGCGGAACTGATTAAGCAGTGCGAAGACGCGCAGCTGGTTTACGTAATCAGGCGGATACAGCACGTTGATACGAGACGGGTCATTGGCGTCGCGCTCTACGATTAGGTGCTGCTTAAACAGGTCGTAGTTTTCGACAATCCCCGCGCGCTCCATCTGGCGGTAAGTGGCCAGAAGCTCACCCTTGATAACCGCTGGCGTCACAATGGCCTGACCGGGACCAAAGCGGGTACCATCGTCCGCCAGTTTGTGGCGACCATACTTACTGGTGATCACCGTTTTCAGACGGCGCAGCACGTAAGCACTGGTATGCAGCGTCTCGCTGTCGAGATAGCTGTTATCCGCAACGCCATACGCATTCTTTTTGTAGGTCGTGATATCGCGCTGCACGCGCAAAACGCCACCCTCGGCATACGCGGTCGCGATACCGTGCGTCAGCAAAGACTGCTGTTCGGAGCGAATAAAGCGCTTGCCCGTTGGCGGCGGGAGCATGCCCGTCAGCTCACCCGTTTGTGTCGGACGCGCCGGGTCGATTCGCAGGAAAACTGCCGCGCGTGCTGTACGGCTGGCGGCCAGCTCATCCGGATTGGACTGAACCGTTTTTTCGTAACCTGCCAGCGTGACGTGCGGATCGTTGAACATGTCGCCCACGGTAATCAGGTCGCTGACAGCAGCAATTTTTGCCGTGTATACGTGTCCGTAAATCTGGCGTAACCAGCTCCAGCGCCCGCTGGTATCGTTCATTTCCAGCGTGAAGGTGTTCATGGACGCGGTGTCGTTGAACGGGTGACCGATATAGTCGAAAGGCTCGTCGCCCATCGCGGCAATCGTGCCCGTCAGTAATGGTGCACCAGCACCCGCCACACCAGATGCAATGGCGATCAGCACGCCAGCGGGGAGTTTTTCGCCGCCGCTGAAACCGTAATAGTTCAGTGCGATCGGAATGTCATTCGCCCAGGTGCCTTTATGGCGCGATGTAAGCGTGACGACACCTGCTGCCGCTTCGGCGGTGAATGGCGTCTGGCCATCAGCGGTGATAGCGTCAGCGATCGCGGATGCGACGGCTGCAACTGTATCGCCGGTTGTGACGCTGGCCTGAATACGACGGCGGCCAATGTACAGGCTCACAACACCGGACTCGGTGGCCACACCCGTTACCGTCAGGGTGAACGTTGCCGCCGCTCCAGTGTCAGGAACCGCAACCACCCACAGCTCACCAAAGGGATCGACGAGACGATAGGCTTCAACCATGCGCGCCAGCTGACTGCCCGCGCCACACTGCTGAATGGCGTAATCTTTTGACGGCATGAAAACCAGCTGGTTAGTCGCAATAGCTGCGCCAGTGTTTACATGACCAATCAGTAACGAAGGGGCGCTGGTCTGCGCCGTATTCGCCGCGCTGTTATCCATCTCGGCATAAAACAGCGGGACGCGAAGATCAGACGGAATAGTATTCATGGAGACTGTCATTTAGTGCTCACCTTCTTGTCCGGTGCTGCGCCCTGAGATGGCTTCACCACCTCAATATCCCCGTCGCGTTCACGACGGTACCAGTACTGGCTTGGTTCAACATTTCGCCCTGTTGCAGGCAAAAGGTCGCCCCGGGCAGGATCATGAACTGACCGCCCGTCTTTGGGTTTCACAAACATGGTGTTCCTCAGGAAGGAAGGTTTATTTCCAGGGGGTGCTCGATGTTGCCGTCAGGCCCATGACCGGGATCGATAAAGTCCACGTCAATGGCCAACGTTTTGAAATCATCCAGGTCGTTCAGTTCGTCCTGCTGGCGGGTGTCGTCTTCTGAAAGTTCGGTGACAACAGAAAAATCGAACTGATAACTCAGTTCGTGACGGTTCACATCGAGCAGCGTGCCGCCTGTATAGGTGATGGGATTGCCGCGCTCTTCCGGGTTCCAGCCGAGCAGCGCCTTAAACAACATCTGCCGCACATCGTGAACCACATCGTATGAAGCAAACTGACCCCGCTCGTCACGCCCGTTACTGACAAAGACGATGACCGAAAAGCCCTCGGTCAAATCCTGCCAGTAATCCGTCTGGCTTTTCTGTTCACCGGGTGAGTCGTCGCCGGGAACAACATAAGCAGACGGCAGGCGCATCTTCCCGACCTCGGGTAAATCTTTAAACTGTGCAGCACCGGCCACGCGGTTTTCAAAAATAACGCATCGGGCACGTAGCGCAGCGATGATGGGGGTGAGTTTCATCAGCGTCGTTTTTCCGGTTTGAGAGACAGTCGTAATTCACGCGCCAGGTAATAGCGTGTCCACGGGCTGTTTTTGTTGAGCGTTTCAGTCATGAAGTTACTGCGCGGAGCCAGCCGCCAGCCACTTCCCCCTGATGCGCCGCGATGATGACTGCGGCGGCGCTTAGCGCCACCACGGACGCCGTAAAACAGATATGCCGGGTAGAAATCACCCGAAATCAACCGGTTCCCCTGCCCGTTTCGCTGGTTCGGCGCGATGCGCGTCATGAAGCCAGGTCGATTCTTGCTGGCTCTCGGCACCATGTAGCCGATGGATTTCGCCAGGCGACCGCTCTGGTACCCCGGATTTTCACCGGGTTCAGAACGCCCGCGCCGCATCACCAGTCGGCGCGCATCGCGCATGTGTCGCTGGCCGATATGGATAAACGCTCGCCGGACGCGTGCCCGGTTAAAGCGCATCTCTTTCGGCTGCTGAAAATCAACGTGAAAAAAGGGAGTCGCCATTACCATTGCCTCCGGTAGGTGCTGTCTCAACGCCCAGATCCGTACACTCAAGAAGCAGGAAGCGCCGCTTACTGTTCAGGTCACGCGCCCGCTTAACGCGGTACACCTCATCACCGTTCACCACCTCAAAATCAGACGTGATGCCGCTGCGCCAGCGAAGGGTGATGTAGTGCGTGATCGCATTGTCGGTCTGCGCCGTTTCCTGGTATGTGGTTGCGCTGGTCTGCACTATCTTTGCCCAGGCACCAAATGAAACCGGGTATTCGGGTTCGGTACCATAATCAGCCGTAGGTACATCCACCCTTTTACGAAGCAGTACCCGCTTGTCCAGTTCGCCGGGATCGGGAAGTAAATACGTCGCGCTGGTTTGCGCCTGCCTGAGTTTCATTGTGGGTAAATCCGGTGCGGCCGCGCGAGCCAGGTGAAGGCCATCGGCAATTCGACCATTTCGACTTCACTAACCGCTGATCGGTTCTCGTAGAAGTGGGTTACCAGAAACAGGAGTGCCAGCCGGATAGATGCCGGCATAACCATCCCGTCTGGATCGGAGGGTGGTATCGTTGCACCTTCAGGATAGATATTTCTGTTCAGGTACTCAGACATTCGAGACTCAGCAGCTGCACCGATCAGATTGAGGTACTGGTCCTCCTCACTGTAATCGGCTTCAAGACGTAACTGGCTCTTGATGTCTTCTAACGTGATAAGCATTGGCATCACCCATAAAAAAACCCGCAGAGCGGGTTATTTTTTTGCGCTCTTCTCTGGCTTATTCACCACTGTGGGCTCAGGTTCTGGCTCAGGGAGAATATCCTTCGAAGGGTCTGGATTTGGCTCTGTGGGTGGAACAGGCGGAATGACTTCACCACCACCCGGCTCGGCCTCCGCGAGAATACCGATCTGCCCTGCAATCTCAATCGCGCGGGCCGGAAGTTCGTCATGTTCTCCTGCAGCAATGGTTTCGATTCGGCAACCGTCTGGCGACCACTTTAGAGGTTTTAAAAGGATGACCATTTCAACTCCTGAAGGCGGGCATAACCCCGCCGTTTTTAAAGATTATGGGGCAACCGATGCGCCAATCTTCATGATTTTGATAGCCTGCGAATCCGTCAGCATGCCGCCAGTGCGTTTGGTGGTGTAGAAGCCAACAAATGGTTTGTTGGTGTACGGGTCGCGCAGAACGCGGGTGCCAAGGCGGTCAACGATCGTATAGCCGCGCTTGAAGTTACCGAAGGCGATAGCTTTGGAATCGGCGGCAATATCCGGCATCTGCTCGTTTTCAGCGATGCCGTAGCCCACCAGCATTGACGGCTGACCAAGCTCCAGCCCAGGGCGCCACAGATAGTTGTCTTCTTTGTCTTTGAGGATTCGTGCAGCGAACAGCGTGTTGTTGTTCATCATGAACTTGGCGCCGTTACGATGCACTTTGCGTAGCGTATAAATCATCTTGATAATCGCATCAGCAGTAAGTCCAGTGGCGGCCCCGGAAAGGATATGCTGCAGAGTGCCAAACGGACGGGTTTTGTCATCAACCAAAGTTGACGCATAAGCCAGAAAACCTTTCGGTTTGTCGCTGCCATCGCCCGTGGTAAAGGCAATCTCCTCTGCTTCTGCGAACCCCAGCGCCAGCTCGCTATTGATCCACGATTCGACATCGAAGAACGCATCATCAAGCATGGTTTGTGTGGCCTGTGGGTTTGCATAAATCTCACCCATAGACGGTTTAATCTGCGCCAGCGTCGGCGTATCTGTCGCGGCGCGCGCATGCGTTTCGCTCACCCATGCAGATTTTGCCCCACCGGTATTTACCACCTTGCGATAGTCTGGTGTGCTCAGTGAGATAACCGTGGATTCCTGGCGCATGACGACTTCATCATGCAGCAGATTCAGAAGACTACGATCCAGTTCTTCAGGAACTGCATAACCGCCATCAGCATCCACACCCGTCTGAAGCGCTTTTTGTTCCAGTTCACGCAAGCCGTCTTCATTACCTTTACGGACAAAGTCCATAAAAGCGGCTTTGTGCTCGGTTACGGATTTGCTCTTTGAGCCACCGCCTGGTCGCTTGGATGCAGCGATTTCCGCCTCCAGATCAGACTTCAGGCCTTCAAGTTCGGAGAGCTTGCCGTTCAGCGTTTCGACCTGACCCGCCAGCGCACCCTTTTCATTCTCGATAGCATCGATGCGCTTGTCGTTTTTAGCCTTGAAGTCTTCAAACTTCGCCTGAAGCTCCTGCGCGACCTGCTCTACATCTTTAATTTCGACTGCCATTTTTTTACTCCAGATTAAAATGTGATGTTTTTAAGTGCATTCAAAGCAGAGTCCACATCATCAGCGTCGCGCAGATTCAGTGTGCTATATCCCCCGGCCATGAATGCTTTGGCCTGGGTACGTGAGAGCCCAACATCGCGCAGGACTCTTTCGATACTTTTTTGTGAAGGCATCTCACCACGGGCAAACGCGCTTTTTACATCGCTGACGCGCGCCTCGTCGTTCGAAGGGAATGTCACAGGGCTGACTTCCCAGAGGTCGATTTCTTTCAACAAGAAGACCTCTTTTGTTTTGTCGTACTCCCAGTCCTTGAGCATGTAACCAATAGAAAGGCCGGTTAAAGAACCGGCCTTCATATGAGCATGTGCGCGTCTGGCAAGGGGATCGTCATCAACTAATAATCGCCCCTTCACATACAGACCAACATCGTCCTCTTTCATTTCGGTATAGATACCGATGGGCTCGTTCATCTGATGCTGCCAGAGCATAGCTGGAAGCGAACCCTTCTCACGCCACGTCTGCAGAGACTTGCTGAACGCGCCGGGAACAACCACGTCGTCGTAACTGTCTTTCACGCCAAACACGGAGCCGTAGCCTTCGAATTCTCCGCTGTCGCTGACAGATTTCAGTTTGAGCGGAATATCCAGCCGCTGTTTAGTCGTCGGCATTTCGTTGCTCCTCTGCTTGGATTTTCTTGCTGCCGTCAGACGGCTTAGTGGTCATGTTCATAGGAGTGAGGTACACCTCACCACCAGCGCGCGGGTTAAGATCTTCCAGTTCGCGGCAATCATTTGGTGAGTAAATCCCCCAGTTAATTGCCGTTGCATAGGAATCAAATCGAGACTTCATATCGCCACGCAGCAATGCCCCCGCGTTGAACTTGGCGTAATAGGTGCCTTGCTTTGTTTTTCTGACCAGCCCTATGTTTATTCGCTGCTCAATACGGGTAAAGTACGGCACAAGGGCATAATTAATAAACCCGATCCCGAGATTCTCAATATTGCTGAAGGTAGCTCGATCGGTGTTCTGTACCATGTGCATCGGAACACGAAAGAGGCGGCATATTTCCTCAAGTTGAAATTTTCGTGTCTCAAGAAACTGGCTATCTTCTGCGCTCAGCGCCATAGATTTCCACTCAAGCCCCATCTCAAGGATCATAGGCCTGTGGGCGTTACCCAACCCCTGGTGTTTCTCCTCAAAATCTGCTTTCAGGCGATCGTAGGCCGCATCACTCAACTCACTGGCTGTTTGAAGTACACCGGATGTCACCGCACCGTTGCTGAAGAGCCTTGCGCCATGTTCTTCGGTGGCAAGTCCCAAAGATATAGCCTCTCTGGCGTAAGTTATTGGGCTCAGACCAACCAGCCCATCGAGTGTCATGATACGTACGTGCCAAAGATCATCCTGGCTCAAAACATCTGTCGAACCATCCGGGAAGGTGACCTGGTAAACGGGCTCCCACTTGCTGTTAAGTTTCGGCACCACGCAGCCTGGATCGATTGGTAACAACTCAACAACTTCACCAAGCGCCTTAACTTTATAGGCGTAGAAATTCCCGCGAAGGCACAGGCACAGGATGACCAACTCCCAGAATTCCTGAGGTGTCATGTAGCCATTGGGCTGCAGAGACAGAAGTTTGTGCAATCGCTCACTGGTCGCTTTTTTCTTTCCTGTACCGGTTGTCTGATACAAGTTACACGGCAACATTCCAATAGATTCGGCCAGGACCCTCACACAGGCAAAGACAGCCGTAAGGCGCATTGCGCGTTGACCACTTACACGCTTACCCGTGTACGTGTCATAAGCCAGTCCTATATCCTGTGCCAGTTCAGCAGAGCTGGTAACTGGCGGGCTACTTTTACTAAACATACCGGGAAAGAACATCAGTCACCCCCCTTAGTCTTGGGTTCGGGAGATGAAAGAAATTTCGCCATCAGCCAGGACCAACCGAGACAAAGCGCTCCGCCAGTGATATATCCAGCGGCGGGATAAATCACCCACGCCCCAAATGAAAGTAAAAGCGCTCCAAGCACTCCCACCAGTGGAGTGAGTATCATTAGGATCATAAACGCCTCAGTTAAAGTGAACGTATACCGCGGGATTCGATACGATCAGATATTGATTCCACTTTTTCATAAAGCATCGAACGACCAATCGCCATAATCAGCGCCACAGCGCCATCGATTTTATTTTCGTTCTGCTCTTTAATGGGTTTAACCACATCGTCGTTACCCGGCAGATATTTCCCGACCACGTTGCTGATACACCAGCTCATGATCGGGTTACCGTCGTGATGGAATCGACCAGACTCAATGGCGGCTTCAAGCTCCTTCATTGGGTCTGACATGTTGGTGTAGTTCTGGGTGATCGTGATGGGGCTTAAATCTTCATCAGCAAGATTGTGAGAAAGGCCGGTGGCCCCGAATGGGTCAATCGGTGATTCACTGACCGGGTTGAGTTTATTTGCCGCTTTTGCCTCTTCGAGGATGTAACGATAATCAACTTCAGCCCCATCAGTTACGGTCAGTAACCCCATCTCAACCCATTTTTGAAAACGTTCGGCCGTTTGCCGATCCTCATTTTTTTCGACGCTGAACACCGTGTCATAAGGCACCCAGAAACGGGGGGCAATACAGTAGAAATGCCTTTTCCCGTCAATTTCGCGGGTGAAGAGTCGCGCCATGCTGTTCATATCCAGCTTGCGGGCAAGGTCGAAACCCAGAATACACGGCTGGCCTTCGAACATTTCCAGCGTCAGCGTCTTATCCTCGCAGTTCTGCCAGGACACCAGGTTGTAAAATGCGGCCCGAGCTGCAACCCAGATGTTGAGGTGCTTTGTTTTAAACACGCCAGCCTGGCGGGCGTTATTGATGGCGCGCTGCTGCTGACTGAGAAGGAAGTCGCGGTAAACCGACACGCCCATGTTCGGGTTTGCTTTCTCCAGCACCTTTGGATCAGTCCAGTCGTCGCCTTCATCGACCGTAAAGATCACGCCAAACAATTCCTCATTCGGAACGGTTCCGTTCAGCATCTCAATAACTTCGCGCCGCTTGTCGTAACACGGGCCTTCGATGTTGTAACCCGCCGTAGTGATCGCCCACATAAGCGGCTGTCGGCGTGCGCCCATCCCTGTGAGCATTGTGGTATACAACGAATCAGTCGGGTGTTCGTGATATTCGTCGACAATCGCGCAGTGCGGAGAGGAACCGTCACCGGGATTACCAATCAGCGGCTCAAAGCGTGCGCCGTCTTCAGGACGGTTCAGGTTTGAGGCATTCACCTCAATACCGAATGCCTCCACCAGCAACGGCGTGCGCTTGCACATCAGGCGTGCTGGTCTGAACACTTCCCACGCCTGTTTCTCTGTCGTTGCGCCTGAATAAACCTCTGCGCCAAACTCGTTATCACAGGTGAAACAGTAGAGTGCCACCCCCGCCGAGATCGCTGACTTACCGTTCTTGCGCGGGATCTCGGTGTAGACCTCACGGAAACGACGGAGCTTAGACCCCTTTTGCACCCAGCCAAAGGCGCAGCAAATAATGAATAATTGCCAGGGCTCAAGGGTGATCGGCATCCGCTTAAATGCCCATTCGCCCTTTGTATGGGGCAGTAACTGAATAAACTTCGCGGCCTTTTCCGCCATATCTTTATCAAAGCGGTACCGGAATTTTCGGCTCTTCTCCTGAGCCATATCATCGATATGGCGCTGACAAGCCTGAACAACATACTGGCACGCCGGGACTTTCCCCCGCACAACGTTGCGGGCGTACTGGTTCGCAGCATTTACGTTGGGGTACGATTTCCGCGTCATGAGCTAATCATCTTCAGGAATGGATTGGAGGTTTTCTTCTGGCCCGCGAGGCCGATCAGACGCTGGCGACTGCTAGGGTCAAGGCCCAGCATAGAACCGGTAGAACTCATCTCCGATTCCTGTTCTTTCTTGGCGGTCAACTCAGGGTTTTTAATCTTCCCCCCCATCGCGCCAGTGATGGTGAGCCCATCATTAGCAATATTTCTCACCGCACGACGCCAGAATTCGTAAGCGACGCACCAGCGCTCAAGCACCGCGAGATCGGTCACGCAAAGCAAACCCTGACCGCATAATTCTTTGGTGGTCATTTCCCACATGATGGTAGCCAGCGGCAAGCCATCATCTTCTGTAAACCAATCCGGTGGAGCCACACCCTTGATGGGTGTGAACACCGGCTCTTCTTTATTCAGGGCTCGCTTACCGGGGTTTCCAGCCAGCTCCTTGCGCGCCGTTGGCTTAGGGCGACGCCCGGAACGCCCCGCCGTTCCAGCCATAAGCGATGCTCCTGGTTAAAATTGATTTTACGCGGGTATAAAAATACGAGGAGGCGGGCAGTCCGGAAGGCAGGGGGCTGCAGAGATTTGACCTCCCCTCCCCCTGGTTGATGCAAATGACATTCATTCTCATTTGAGATGAGGTATCGCCTCAAATCAACATGGTATTGACAATCATTATCATTTACGCCCTTCTTTCCCGGTCTTTGTGGCATGGCATGACCAGCACAGGCTTTGAAGATTGGTGTCGGCATCAGTGCCACCCTGAGCCTTTGGTATGATGTGGTCAACGCATGAGGCTTGCTTAACAATGCCTCTCTTCATATGGTCCTGACATAGCCCACTGTCTCGCTTCAGAACACGCTCACGGATTATCTCCCACTTGGTCCCATATCCTCGCTGGTGTCTGGTCTGGCCTGGTTTGTATTGCTTCCAGCCTTCCCCTTTGTGGGATTCGCAGTAACCTGATGGGTCAGTGGTGGTCAAACGGCAGCCGCGAACACGGCAGGCCTTAGGCGTTCTTGGTGGCATCGAGGTATTCCGGTTCGAGACGCCAAAAGGCAACTTTTGAGGCGCTGAAACCCATTTTGTGACGGGTTTCTCTGTGATCGAAAATAAGGAATCCATCGACCACTCTCAACACAGAATCATTAGTAACACCCGCGTGAAACCCTTTTCCTCTAACTGGCTGGATAAAAACATTGTAATAAGAGATTCTGGCCATAGGAGCTCCGCATATCCTCTGTCGGGGATAAAGACATTACGATGGGTCTAACATAGTGATGGCAATAAAAAAGCCACCAGCGGATGCCAGTGGCTCGAATACGATAATCAAGAATGATGCCCCTAGTGCGGCGGGCTATGCATCCAGTTCTTGGCATGCAATATTGCGTGCTAGCGTATGTTGCAACCAGAGCCCTGAACCCGGCTCTCTATGGTAACTATCATGATCTGCATTAAATGAATGCATTGTACCGTCACTCAACTACGTGGATAAGGCATACGTTAACAACAAAGCTGGCGTACCTAGCAGTAAAACTACAATCAGGAACGCAAATGCCAGTTTCCTGTAGCCCAGTTTAAAAAAACAAATCGACTGAGCAAGAAGTATCAGGCAAAGGATCGGAGATAAACCCAGAAAAAAAGTTGTTAATGGTGAACTATTAAGTACTGAAATCAATTCGCTATCCATTTGAAGGTGTTACGAGAATCAAAAAGTCATTATCGCAACCACACCGGAAATCATCAAAAGCACAAGACATAAAATCGTAAGCGATTTCATCTTAAGTCCATATGAAATCAGCGTTAAACTGAGAAAAACAACTACTAATGTAAGACTCGAACTTAGTAAGAAGTCACTGATGTCTTCCCTTATGCTAATCATTTGATTGCCGCTCTTTACTTGGGGAGATGCAGCTTATGATACCTTCCTTACCAAAAAACCTTAATACGTTCCGGACATTTAAATTGCCAACTTTAGACTGTTGCGGTTTTTCCTCTCACTGGTTATTTTCTGGTATGTAGTTGGAACGCCTTATCCTTTTGCGGGGTTTCTTAATTTTATCCCTGCTAATGGATAAACATTATCAAGCCCACCAACAGATGAGCTTTGTAATGACTACTGTCGTGGGCTGTGCTCATAACGGGAAATGGTCTTACCATTAGCGTTCATCACATACGCAACCTCACCCTCTTTAAGAAAGATGTTTTGGTCCATGCCTGCTACAGCTATGCTTTGCTGAGCCTGATTGAAGCCCACGCTAAGGCCACAATGAATCTCTTCTCCGCCACACGGCGACATTACCTTTACTGTTAACATGCTGCTTCTCCTGCTTCTTCTGGGGATAAAAAAAGGCCGCCAATGGCGACCTTTGTTAAGTTTGGTTTTGTTAGGTTGTGTGGCACGGTTTGGAGCAGTAGTAGCACCCATTTGCTTTGTAACCAAGGCGCTTCGCCTCAGTTACAGCAGGGGCACATGCATCATAACTGCCAAGATATTTTCTGTTCGATTCTGATGGCATGTAATTGCAACCAGAAACATGAACTTCATTATCACCGTTAGACTGCTTATTCGTATTTACATAATACAAAGCCATTCTAATATCCCCAGGGTATAGCTGCGTCATGCAGCAAGGGATATGTTAATGACTTTACCGCTGCGCTTGGTGGTATATATCCTTAAACTTTGAGTGGGTTCACTTTTAAATCAAACAAGGATGCAGTTATTTAGGCCAGTGAACGAAAAACATGAAGCCGATGAAGGCGCAGATAAGACCGGTAATACCCGCGATGCCGATTATCAGCCAGACAAGAATTGTGCCGATGGTTGCAATCACTTGGACCTCTCTTCTTTTGGTTTCTGACAGTTTCCCTGCCAGGCTTTGTTATGCGCCAGAATGTCTTTCTTCGTCTGGCGGTCCATAACGTCAATATCATGATCGGTCAGATAGATTGGCTTTACCCAATCACAGCCGGTATCAACGACTACCGGGACGCTTCCACGTGTCACGCAGCTCGCGATCAACATCGTCATCAGGCATACGGTTAACAGTTTGCTGTACATTGCTGGCCTCTTTGGTCGCTTCAACCCGGCGTTCTGCTACTGCTTCCGTAGCTGCGGCTTTCTCTTCAGTACGCTGCTGGTCTGCTTTCGCTTTGGCTTTATTGGTGCCGCGAGAGTGGCCAATACCAAATGCACCGAAGACAGCAGCGACAATCAGACCGATAGCGCCAAGGATCATTTCTATATTCATAGGCCAACCCTTTCTCTCATCCAGCCATATACAAATGACTCATTAGCAGGACGCTGCTCCGCCAGTTCAAGATAACGCTGACCCTGACTACAGTTGAGTGCGCGGAGAAGGACTTCTTCCCCTTCTTTTCCGCGCCGCTCCATAAAGCTTCGCAGTGCACTAATGCTTCGAGGTCCAATAAACCCGTCTGCAATCAGGTCAGGGTATAGCGTTCCCTGAATGTTGAAGACATTAAGCCAGCGCTGGAACCATTTGGTTTGGACTGATGGCCCCATGTTTACGCCTGTATCGCAAAGCTCAGCGGCAATGGCGGGTGATACCTCAGACACAAGATCGAAGCGTGGGCCAGTCCAGTAGTCGGCGGTAAGTATTTCGAGAGCCTGACTCCGGGTAAGGGTCTTGATATCCCCAGTAAACCCATGGGCGCGCGCTACTGCCTGAGTTACTCCCCAGTTAGTCGGACCGCCTTTATCGTCAGGGTGATTAACATAGCCACCCTCTTTACCAAGGATGGCATTAAAAATTTCGTCTTTGGTCATGAGGCTGCCTCAGTACGTCAATAAGGCGCGCCACGTTTCCCCGTGCCCAAAGCACAGCGGCGCATATCAGAAGATTTACCAGCACCACAAACCAGTGTGATTCATGGTACAGGCCAAACAGGTAACGGAATGGGACGCTGGCATAAACCAGTACCGTAAAGTAAGCCATCAAGGAAATAAGAGGACGGTGACGGGAGCCACCGCGCTGATAGAACATCAGAGTAAGAACGATCACCGCACATATACCCGCGTTGACCATTGCAGTTGGATCATTTGCCACCATTGCTAGTCCCTCCTCCACGTAAGCGAGAGAGAATTCCAAACAGGCTACCCAAATCCTGGTTATTGACGAACGTGAGCAACTTAATTGCCACGGCGGCCACCATTACCGCACCCAGTGCATCAAGCGGCCTGTCGCTGTAGTTAGTCCATCTGGAGAAGAAGGAGCCAACCAGGGGAGCGCCAAGAACGCCGAATATGAATGATGTAATGAAGTAGCCCACCAGCTTTAAGCGGCTGATGTTAACTGCCGTGGCCACGTAGAAAACCGCGCCAGCGAAAGCCCCAAACACCACGCCGTAATCGATGCCAGTAGCCAGGCCAAACAAGCTGGCACCCATCAGACCACCAGCCGCTACAGTAGTGCCAGTAACAGGATCGGACATTTAGCCCCCTCTTATTGCCGTGAGTCCTCTCAAATTGAGGGGAATATGTTAAATTGATGGTTTGTTTTTTCTTCTGGAGTGAAGCTATGGCAGGTAATGAACTTTTGCATATTATTAAAGATGATTTCGACGCCTTAAAAAAAGAGGGTCAAAATGAAATTAATATTGATGCGTTAATTAATTATTTGAATACTTTAGATACACAAAAAGAAAGAGATAAAGACGTTGAGCTTGAACATTTAAGAACTATTAATCAGTCAAACTTAAACCTACAGCAACATAATCTTGAAGCCTACTTAGAGACTTTTAAGGCGACTCTGACAGCAGGTTCTAATGTAGTTAAAATGCTAATGCTCGTGAACGGAGGCGCCGCAATAGCGCTTTTAGCTTTTATCGGTAACATTTGGACAAAAGATAACATTAGCGACTATGTCCCCTTTCTTTCAGTCTCGTTGAAATATTTTTGCTTTGGGGTTGCTGCTTCGCTTGGTTGTGCGGGTTTTACTTATTTTTGCCAACTGACCGTATCTCATAACTATTTTGAACCAACAAAAGTCTTAACTTTTTTTGGGCATGCGATGAATGCCTTTGCTAGCATCTGCGGATTTATCTCGATAGGGTATTTTTTCTACGGAGTAAAGGCAGCAGCAGAGCTATTTTTCAAATTCCCACTTCATTGATATTAAAAAACCCGCTCTAATGGCGGGTTTTTATTTGTTCTGTTGCTCAGTTCGCTTTAACGTCCCGAGCCTACCACAATTTAAGCACTTTGTTGCTCACTTGGCAACTTAAATCTGTCGCTATTTGTGCCGAACGCATCACAAACTGGAGCGTACAGGATCGATTCTGCCAGACTTAACCAGGTGTCTATTCGACGGCGGCATGTGATTAGTGTCCATTCAGGGTGTTTTGCATTTAGTTCATTGGCCATCTGGAGTTTGCTCTTGCGCAGGCGGTGACGATCAACAATCACGCCGTAGAGAGAACGGTAATCATCATTCATCAGTACGGAGGCAATAACGCCATCAATCTTCAGTCCTTCATCGTCAGAGCAGAACGCCAGACCGCTTTTGTTTTTACTACTGAGAATCTCTTTGAAGAACGCTTCCAGCTCAGGTTTCGTTAATCCTGATTTCTTCATGCGGCGCAGCGCTTCATTGATTGCTGTCTTGGTGATTTTCCCTGAGGCAAGGAGCGTATTAAACATGTTGTCGCCAGAACCGCCGCCGATGTATGACCAGCGGCCCCACATGCGCAGCTTTCCCTGAATCCAGATACTTTCGAGTGTATGAAGGCGGACCATTTCGCCAGATTTGCCAACTTCAGAAGGGTTAATCATTTTGCGTCTCCACTACGCCAGTACGCCGATTGCCAGCGAACGATCTAAAAACCGAAACAGCAGCACCAACTGGTCGCCGTATTTCGCTTCGAATGCCACAGGATCAGCGTGCAACTCGTCGTGATGCTCTCTGCACAGAGGTATCACAAACAGGTCGTGCGCCTTCGTACCCATTCCACCCTGCCCGTGACCAATCAGGTGGTGGGGATCGTCTGCCTGTTGATTACAGCAGACACACGGCTGAGCTTTCACCCAACGTGTGTATTTATCGTTTACCCAGCGGTTACGCTTGGGTCTTAGCAGGAAGGATTCCGGTGATTCTGGATTCACCTTCACTGAAACTATCTTTTTAACTTTCTCCTGTAGTAGTTGCGTCGCCGGAACGCGCGGGACAATATCGCTCTCGCGCATCACTGACCTGATAACTTCTGGCTCAATTCTCAGCGCTTTGGTTGCTACTGATTCCGGTATCAGGTCAGCTAGATCGTTCTTCACCATCCACCAGCAAAACTCAGGCAGTGTGAGAACGTGGTCATCGTTGAAGCCTAATTGGCCGTTAACAGTCCATATCAGCCAAGATACCAGGTTTTTACGGGCAATACCTTCAAGCTGAACAGTGGAATGATCACGAATCTGGTTATCACATCCGTAGCACAGTCGGATGCTGCCAGGCTGGTGGCGCATGATTGTAAAATCATTCGCGTGCCAGTCGTTGTGTGGCCACTGGCATTCGAATTTACGCTCAAGCCAGGCATCAAGACACGGTAATCCCCCAGCGCGTTGAATCACCCGCGCATGCTCAAATATCGGGTGCATACTGACATCATCTGTCAGTGACTGATACGCAGCAGGGATAACGCCAGAAGGTAAATCAGCCATCGCCTCACCCGGCGTTTCGATGACTACCCTTCCCTGACGAAATAGCCAAAGCAGCTCACTACCTGGTCGGAATAAAACAACCCCGGAGATGGGTGCAATTTCAGGTGTCAGTAAAGCTCTCACGCTTCAAGCTCCTTCGCTGGTTCATACTTGCAGATCGTTATCTCAACCCGTCCACCTGATACGTTCGGCCCCCATTCCACCAGCATTCTTTGCACCTGGCTGTCGTCCTCCCATACGCCAGCATGGGTTAGCGCGTCGAACAGCGCTTTGTTGTAGTTGTCGATGTCACGGCGGCGCAAATCTGGTGGGTAGAGAACGATCTCTACCGCAGCCGGTGAATTGGATGGTTTCGGCAGGCGACGAAGTTGCTCGACAATAGCTGCACATGCCGCGCTCTGGTATGCCCTACCCTTTGCGCTGATCAAGTGGCGACCCTTTAGAGGGCCACTGTTCGGAGCCCGCCAGTAAGTGTTTACGCTTGGGGGAAACGGGAGAACGAGTTTCATAGCCTCACTCCTTGCAACTCCAGCCAGACCACAGCCCGCTCTTTCGCGTTTTGCTCACCTTCCAGCAGCGACTTAATGATCGATACAGCATCATCTTCCTGATGGTCTTTGATGATGGTGATCCCCCGTGCGGCACCACGAGCAACAGAGATATAACCTTTCCTCTTGAGCGCATTGACGTGATCAGCCGCCGCATTGGGTGACGCAACACCAATCAGGCCAGCCAGCTCCAGCACAGTTGGCGGAAAACCAAACCGCGACGTGTAGTCTTTGATGGTGTTCAGAACTTCGCTTTGACGGTTAGTAAGCCCGATCATGCTGCACGCTCCTCTTTTTTAGAAATAGGCACTGCCCAGCCTGATACAAGCTCAACATCCGGTGACACCGCCTGATTTCCCCAATGGTCCCAGCCAGGTGCGCCGCAACGACTGAAAAGTTCAATACGTGGAACGTCTCCGTAAAGCTCTTCAAGGCGGAAACGCGCCTCTGCAGGTTTCTGGCTGTGCTCACCAAGTGGGCTGTAAATCACCTGTTTCACACTGGCGCTCAGTCGTTCCAGTCCTTTTCCTCTTGTCGCGATCAGCATGTCTTCCGTGTTGGCGCGGGTGTAGTTGCCGCCATTCATGCGGGTCTGGACGTTCAGCAGGTCGAGGAAGTCGTAGAAGTCTTCAACATTTCCCGCAGCGAGCGCTTTGTTGATGTGACGCTCCGCCAGCTCGTTGAACTTCACCCAAGTGAATCCCTTCATGGTCCTGACCTTAAAGCCCCACGCTTCAGCCAGGGCAATCGCTTCGCGGGTGTGAGTGCCGGTGAACCACATAGCCAGAACGGAATCTTCAGCAGCCAGCTCCCACACAGGAAGGCGCTTCATGTCGATCAGTTTCATCGTGCCGTAGTGGTTAACAGCTGCACCGTTGCTGACGGTGTTCCCATATTCCCAGGCTGGGTCGGCATAAATCAGTGAATAATTCATTCATGGCCTCCTGTGAATTTCCCTGCCAGATACCAGTCACATTGTGACGTTGACTGTTTGGCGTTCCGCAGGCAGCGCTGACGTTCTTTCAGGCAGTGTTCTCGCTCGGAGCCTCCTTCAGAAAGGCGGAAGGCTTCCAGCCAGCACGTTGCTGCGCGGCGATACATGCCTCTGTCCTGAAGTTTTTTAGCCTGTGAGATGTATGCGGATACGGTTTTGTTGCAAGAACGGTTTCGCCCGTTATCGCCATCTCCGGAGTTAATGGCGTAGTAGCGGTACTGGTTGCCATCCAGCACGCGAGCTGCAAAGTTGTAATCGTGAAGCCTGCAAACAGTGCGCTGAACAGATTCAACGGAGTGACTGGCAAACGCTTCTGCAATCTCACGGCTTGTTAAGCCAGGATTATCAGAAATGAACGCTTCGAGTTTTTTCATCAGGCTCATGGCTTAGCTCCTGAATCCGTCAGGAACACTGGAGTAATCAGTGTTCTGGAAACTTTCTTTGAAAATCCCGTCAGAGCGAACCCACTGACCATTCACGCTGGCAGGACGGTTTGCCTTGTCCCATGAGTTCGCTGATTTCAGGTAGCCAGGGAACTTGGACGGCTGGAACAACGTCTGTGGCCGCAGGTAGTCGGACATGTTTAGATCATTGCCCCACTTGGCGTTGCAGTAATCCACCACCAGCACCAGCTCGGAAACGGTGAATCCCTCCCCGATTCGGGCACGGATGTTTTGCAGTGAGGTCGTTGAGACCTGGTAACGGGAGTTCGTGACCTGATTCAGGTGGGTTAAAACTTGTTTAGCCTGATCGGTGATCAACACTTCAGGGTCGGGTTGCGACGCAACCGGACAAGAAGGTTTTTTATCTGATGGATCAGTAGTAGGTTTTACTGATGGATCCCCACCAGATTCTGACGGGTCAAAACTCCCCTTTTTGCTGTTTTTTGATGCCTCAAATTTTGAGGGGTCGGATTTTGATGCATCAGATTTTGATGCGTCAGAATCTGACAGGTGAGAAAAGGCAGCAGCCTGAAGTTTTGCCACATTCAGCTGGTAAACATTCGACGCGTTTCGGTTACCGTTACGACGCTGTTTGCGTGACAGCCAGCCATCTTTCTCAAGCTGCGCTATCGCAGTTCGAACGGTGCTTTCACCTGCGCCAATTTGACGCGAAATGGTTCCGATAGACGGCCAACTAACACCCTCATCGCTACTGAAGTCTGCCAGACGCGCCATGATGGCAACGCTGGACAGCTTCATGCCTGAAGAAGCGCAAGCGTCCCAAACGTAACCGGTTAATTTAGTGCTCATGGTCGTCCTTTAACTCTGTAAATTTACGCTGGAATTGCTCAAGAGGGCTGAAGCACTCATGATCGTACCCTTCGCGAAGGTATATAACGCGTCGAGTCTGTGACTCCCATCGGATGACATGGACTGGGATGCCTCGTCGATCTTTGAACCGCCTGTTAACTTCAGCCATTCTTCACGCCCCTTCTCGTTCATCAGAGCAAACGCCTCTACCATCGGGCCAGCAGCCTGGTAGTTGTTCTCTTCAGCCTGAGTGGTTAATCTCTTCACATAGCCGAATGGGGCTTCTTTCCCCACCAGCGGCAGGCAGCGGAATTGCTTAGCTGGTCTGAATCGGTTTATTATGTTCATGCGTTTAGTTTCTCCACTGAATACGACACGCCAAGACGCCAGGGGCCTGCACGCCCGCTGGCGTCACTTCTTTTGAATCGTCTTACGGCTAAATAACGCGACAATCGCGCGGATCTCTTCTTCACGCGCAGCCAGGTGACGGCGGTGATGTTCGTGTATCTCGTCGGCTTCATGCTTTTCGATAACCCCATCTTCCAGCGCCTTCTGAATAATTTGATCAACCTGACCACGCGCCGCTGCCGTTCTCATGGCGCGAGTAAACAAGTCCACGCGGTCCAAATCTTCCAGGTGAGGAATATCCACCAGCAGAGCACCGCGACGACGAGCGAAGTAATCAGCCAGTAATGACGTGTTGGATATGTCTTCCATCGCCTCCAGCTCGTTCACTTCAAAGAAGCGACAGCCGTTCTTCTCGTACAGGTTGTTATTAAACTGAGTTAGGGACATACCAACAGCACCAGCCATAGCCTCACGGCCTCCTGGGTACGCTTTGCACATCGCTTTAACAACTTCTTTCAGGCTTGGCTCTACCATGTTGATTTTCCTTTGGTAGTTATAACTAAGTAGCTGGTTCGCTAGACTTAAATGGTGGGAAAACATCATCAATGCTTACTTGTGCTCCAAAATTATTAAGCGCAGAAACAATGGCTCGACACTGATCAATGTTCATGTTTCTCTTACTGTTTTCGTAGTGACAAACTGCCCCTTTTGTCACCCCTAGGACACTAGCCAAATTGCCTTGAGTAATGCCTAGCTTGGTTCTAATTGCTCGAAGATTGTTCATTCAGCTCTCCTATAAACATCATGAATATACATTTTGTATCTTATTTTCGCAATAGAGATATACATTTTGTGTCTCGATTAAAAGTATACAAGTTGTATTATTTGGGTATGACTATGAAATGGTATGACTTGGCAAAAACCCTGATGAAAGACCGGGGTGTTACTCAAGAGCAACTGGCTGAGCACCTTGGGATTACCAAAGGGGCAGTAAGTCATTGGTTGAATGCTAGGCGTGAACCTAGCCTGGGTGAGATCGCGCGGATTCTTGAGTTTTTAGGGAAGCGTAATTTTTCCGTTGGCGCTGGCGGTCTAATTATTGATGAAACCCTCAAAGGTGATGTTGAGTATGTTGGCCCCTATAAAGCTGGCAAAAAGTATCCTGTGATAAGCAGCGTTAAAGCTGGTTCATGGGGAGAAGCCGTTGAGGCTTATACTCTGAAAGATATAGACCAGTGGCTTGAGTCAGATGCGCATATCCAAGGTGATGCATTCTGGCTAGAAGTTGAAGGCGACTCAATGACCGCTCCGGTTGGCCTAAGTGTTCCTGAGGGGACTTACGTCTTGTTTGATACAGGAAGAGATCCTGTAAATGGGAGTTTAGTAGTTGCAAAGCTATCTGATACCAATGAAGCCACTTTCAAGAAATTGATCATCGATGGTGGCCAAAAGTATCTTAAGGGACTAAACCCTCAATGGCCTCTTGTACCTATCAACGGAAACTGCCGTATTATTGGCGTCGGCGTTGAAACTAAGCTTCGCTTGATTTAATAATGCTCACCAGCACAGCTGCTGTGCTGGGTACAAACAACCATTCCACAAATTATCCTGCTTTGTCACATGATTTAGCCTCTCTATAGCCGCAAACAATCTTTAATCCTCATTGAATACATAATGTTGTCAAAAAATACGCGCCTTGTATACGTTTTGTATTGACGCATATGAATACGTTTTGTATATTCAATTCATCAACAGCGAACAGGCAGGACGCCCAAGAGATAGTCATCAGTGGTGCATGAATAACTGGATGATTCGCATGTGACAAAATGCGCCCATAGGACGCTTAGTTCTTTAACAAACAGTAGTTTTACGCTTTCAGAGGAGAAACCCTATTCACTGCGTAATTGCTGAAAATTAATAGAAAAAGGATCAAACACCCCGCAGTTATAAGAAATGCTTTAAATGTATTCCTAAAGTCCTGAACTGTAGTCAATGGATTATCTAACATGGTCAACGTATCGAAAAAAAGAGCGCAAAATGTGCCTACAACTATATATAGAAGGATCAGAAAAGTAGCTGCCACTCTTGGACGAGGTGTAGGATCAGTAAAAGAAATCAGAACCCTGTTTGTTCTTTTGAATGATACAGCCCATATCACAAAGCATACTAATCCCCAGCCAAGTAACGCAATTATAGTATCAACGCTGAAATTACTCAGGGTTAACTTACCTAACAATATAGCGTAAAGAATAACCCCAAAAACAGAACAAATAGAGCTAATCATAAGACCACGAATACCTTCATAGTATTGGTCATTACCTTCAAAAGGTACTTCTAATTTTTCTTTAGCCACGAAATCATTCCTTAATTGTCATTGTAAATAAACTTGAAAACTCAAAAATATAATCGGAAATAAAAGTGAAAACTTTAACTATATTTTTGATTTTTCGCGCTGTGCAGAGCGCATATAACACGGAGAAACTATCCATGACGAACACACAGAACGTCGAAGAGTTACAACCACGCATGACCAGAGAGACGCTTGTTTCTCTTGCCCGTAAAGCAGCGATTTACCTCCCTACTGCTTCAACTCAACTGATGAATGAGCTGGCAACCCGGCTCGATGTAACAAGCGTTGCGCTGTGTGAGTCGATGAAGCAACGAAAGGCTTTAGCGATTCAAAACATTACCCTACGTGATGATGTAACCAGTTGGGCTAAAGAGTGTGATCGCATTGTGGAGCGCCACACCAAGACCAGAAGCAACATGCATCTGCTGGAAGCTCAACGCGAACTGCGTGAACTCACTCCTGTGGCCGTTGCTGTAAAAAGCGAAGGGGCTATTTGATGGCTGCTAACTCATTCAAACTGATGACCCGCTCAGGTGTCATTAAGCGTACTGACACCGGAATGTTTATCGCTCTCGACGATATCCACGTTCGCGAAGGTTTCAACAAACGTGAAGACGATGATCGCACCCGCCAGGCGGATGATGACCTGTTCAACTATCTGATGAACGGTGGCGCAGTTCCTCCGCTGGAAGTTACCGCTCGTGATGAAGGTGGTGTGTGGGTAGTTGAAGGTCACCGCCGTCGTCGATGCTTTGCTCGATGTGCTGAAGCTGGCAAGCCAGTAGACCGTATCCACATCATGCCGTTCAACGGTAACGATGTGCAACGCCTCGCACGCATTATGACCAGTAACAACCAGCTTCCACTTTCCGACATGGAACAGGCCGCTGTTATTCAGGAACTGCACAACGCGTTTAATCAGACCACCAGCGAGATCGCAAAGCTGGTTAATAAGTCAGTGGCCACCGTCGATAAGTTGCTGTTGCTGAGTACCGCAAACCATGACGTGCAGTGCGAAGTTAAATCCGGTGCCGTGTCAGTCGATGTCGCCGTTGACCGCGTAAAAGAGTACGGCGAAAAGGCTGGCGATGTTCTTCAGAAAGACAAAGCCGCTGCCGTAGCGCAGGGCAAAGAGAAAGTCACCCGTAGCGTCATCGCGCCAGAAATAAGCGTGAAGAAAGCTCGCCGGGTGGTTGAGCTTATGGCTTTGGCATGCAGTGAAACGGGCTCATTCAGTCTGGAAGGTGAAGAAGAATTGGCTCGCAGACGAAAGCGTCGTGAAGAGGCTGAAGAGCGACTGACCGATGCGCAACGTGATCTTGCAAAAGGGTTAGGACTTGAACCTGATGTTCCGATGCACGTTTTAACTCGAACGCTTTGGGATGCAACCCGCCGCCTGGCTGGTAATGAAGAAGTTAAATGGCTGCGAAAGGTGCTGAGCCGACTGGAGAGTACCTTAACTGAAGGCATGGCAACACTGCCGGGGGAAAACGCATCACTACAGCAGGCGGTAAAGTCATGATCAAGGGAAAACTCATCAGTAGCCAACGCTACATTGATCAGGAAAAGGTAGCGGACAGAGCCATACGGTTTAAGCGCTTCATCGTCTCTGTTTATCCGATAGTTTTGCGCGGTCAGCAATATACGATCCTGATGGATGGGCATCACAATTACGCAGCTGCAAATATTGCTGGGGTGGAGCCTGATTATCGTCAGATTGGTAAGAAGGTATTGAGAATCATTGGCGGTATGAGTGAACGTGAGCGTGAGGCGTTCTTCATTAACAATCTTACCGATAGTGATTATTACTTTGTGGAAACTGGTGAGGTCGTTAAAGACCTTTTGTTACCAGACACTGCATGCAGATTAAAGGTCCATGCTGGTAATCAGTGGATTATGGGCAAGTAGTCATGGTGAGCAAACTCAAACAGCGGCGAACGCGCCGCCTTAAATCCGACATTGCTTGGTGGATGGCAGAAGCCAAAGACTGGCAGCAGATAGCAATGGAGCATGCCGGCGAGATAGACAGGCTCCGCAATCTGGTTATCCGAGTGCCGATGCCATTAATTGTCCCGCGTGATATGGCCCACCAGCTCTATCACACCGAAACTAAAAGATGCCGTACCTGCAATGATGGTCTCCGTGGTGGATGCTCATCTTGCATATTCAATAAACAATAACCGGGTGCAGCCGGTTTAGTGGAGAAACCTATGTCACGTATGATGTCTTTAATTGACTGGGCTAAGGATGAGTTCGGGGACCAAGCCCCAAGTGAGCGAGTACTCAAAAAATATGCCAAAGGAAAAATGATCGCCCCACCGGCTGTTAAGGTTGGACGAAACTGGATGGTTGATCGTGAGGCTCGCTACGTTGGCATGATTGCCGCCCCAGCTCTCCCTGCGAATTCTAACCCCAGATTAAAACGGATAATTTCTGATGGCTGCTAGACCACGCTCTCACAAGATCTCAATTCCCAATCTTTACTGCAAACTAGATAAGCGGACAGGTAAAGTTTACTGGCAATACAAACACCCGATCTCAGGCCGTTTTCATAGTCTTGGAACAGATGAAGCAGAAGCGAAGCAAGTTGCGACGGAAGCGAACACAATTATTGCAGAGCAGAGAACAAGGCAGATTCTTAGTGTTAACGATCGTCTTGCCAGAATGAAAGGGAAAAGAACCGACATCACCGTGACTGAATGGATAGATAAATATATTTCGATCCAAGAGGAACGAGTGAAGAACAATGAGCTGCGGCCTAACTCATTCCTTCAGAAGAATAAGCCGCTTAGATTGTTCAGAGAACATTGCGGAATGCAGCACCTTAAAGATATTTCTACTTTAGATATTGCTGAAATCACGGATGCCATAAAGGCAGAAGGTCATAACCGAATGGCTCAGGTTGTCCGCATGGTTTTAATTGATGTGTTTAAAGAAGCACAACATTCAGGCCATGTTCCGCCTGGATATAACCCAGCCATGGCTACCAAACAGCCCAGAAATAGAGTTACCAGGCAGCGGTTGTCTTATGAGGAATGGTGCAAAATCTATGAGGCGGCAGAAAATCAGCAACCTTATTTGCAAACTGGAATGCTACTGGCTTTAGTTACAGGTCAACGACTGGGAGATATCTGTAAAATGAAATTCTCCGATATTTGGGATGACATGCTCCATATAGAACAAGAAAAAACAGGTTCAAGGTTGGCGATCCCTCTCAATTTGAGATGCGATATCTTAAATTTAACGCTGAGAGATGTTATCTCAAAATGCCGGGATGCCGTGGTCAGCAAATACCTTGTTCACTTTCGTCACTCTACTTCACAAGCCACCAGGGGCGATGGAGTTTCCAGCAGCAGCCTGACCACGACATTTAAAAAGGCCAGGAATAAATGTGGCATTGACTGGGAAAAAGGCACTGCCCCAACCTTCCATGAACAGCGGTCTTTATCAGAGCGACTGTATAGAGAACAAGGGATAGATACTCAGAAGTTGCTGGGCCATAAATCCAGAAAACAGACCGACAAATACAACGATGATAGAGGGAAAGACTGGGTAGTTATTGAATCAAAAACCGGGTGAAAATCGAGGGGTTTTGGGGAAACGTTTTGGGGAGGGTTTTGGGGAAGAAATTTTGAGAAGCAAAAAAAACGGGAACCTAATGGCTCCCGTTCTTGTTTAATCCATTTTCAGGATTACATGTTCGCGATAATCGCGTCGCCAAACTCTGAACATTTCAGCAGCTTAGCGTCGTCCATCAGACGTTCAAAATCGTAAGTCACGGTTTTGGCGTTAATCGCGCCTTCCATGCCTTTCACGATCAGGTCTGCGGCTTCGAACCATTCCATATGACGCAGCATCATCTCAGCAGACAGAATGATTGAACCTGGGTTCACTTTATCCTGGCCTGCGTACTTAGGTGCCGTACCGTGGGTAGCTTCGAACAGTGCACATTCGTCACCGATGTTTGCGCCAGGCGCGATACCGATACCGCCAACCTGCGCCGCCAGGGCGTCAGAGATGTAGTCACCGTTCAGGTTCATACACGCGATCACGTCGTATTCAGCAGGGCGCAACAGGATCTGCTGCAGGAACGCATCGGCGATAACATCTTTAATGATGATCTCTTTGCCGGTGTTCGGGTTCTTAATTTTCTGCCACGGACCGCCGTCGATCAGTTCGCCGCCGAATTCTTCAGTCGCCAACTGGTAACCCCAGTCTTTGAATGCGCCTTCGGTGAACTTCATGATGTTGCCTTTGTGAACAATCGTCACAGAGTCGCGATCGTTGGTGATTGCGTATTCGATGGCTGCGCGCACCAGACGTTTAGTACCGTCTTCGGAGCACGGCTTGATGCCGATACCGCAATGCTCAGGGAAGCGAATTTTCTTCACGCCCATCTCTTCGCGCAGGAATTTAATCACTTTTTCTGCGTCAGCAGAGTCCGCTTTCCATTCGATACCCGCGTAGATGTCTTCTGAGTTTTCACGGAAGATAACCATGTCGGTCAGTTCTGGACGTTTTACTGGGCTTGGAGTGCCCTGGTAGTAACGCACTGGGCGCAGGCAAACATACAGATCAAGTTCCTGACGCAGAGCAACGTTCAGGGAACGGATACCGCCGCCGACAGGGGTGGTCAGTGGGCCTTTAATCGCCACACGGTATTCGCGAATCAGGTCCAGCGTTTCTGCTGGCAGCCAAACGTCCTGGCCGTAAACTTGGGTCGATTTTTCACCGGTGTAAATTTCCATCCAGGAAATTTTACGCTCGCCTTTGTAGGCTTTCTCAACAGCGGCATCAACCACTTTCAGCATTGCAGGAGTAACGTCTACACCGATTCCATCACCTTCAATGAAGGGAATAATCGGGTTGTGTGGAACGTTAATTTTGCCGTTTTGCAGGGTGATCTTTTTACCTTCCGCCGGAACAACTACTTTGCTTTCCATTAACCTCTCCTTCGAGCGCTTCTGGTTGTTACTGATCTTATGTTAATAATTTGTAATGAGCCGTCCGATAGTACCTGAATGTCCGGCGCCATGAAAGGCATTCGTTATTAGGCTATAATGCGGCAATTGACCGACGCTGAAAATACCATGAAGAAAACTTCTTTTAGAAATCACCGGGTTGAGCGATTCAGCTCGCAACAAGCCACCAGAAGAACAGCCGTTAACAAGCCAAAACGGGTCATTTTGTTCAATAAACCCTACGATGTTTTGCCGCAGTTCACGGACGAAGCCGGGCGCAGCACCCTGAAAGATTTTATTCCTGTACAGGGGGTATACGCGGCGGGGCGTCTGGACCGCGATAGCGAAGGTTTGCTGGTGTTAACCAACGATGGCGCTTTACAGGCAAGCCTGACCCAGCCGGGTAAACGCACCGGAAAGATCTACTACGTTCAGGTCGAGGGTGAACCGACTGACGACACGCTGGCTGCGCTGCGTAGCGGCGTGGCGTTAAACGACGGTCCAACGCTGCCTGCTGGCATTGAGCGGGTCAGCGAGCCGGAGTGGCTGTGGCCGCGTAACCCACCGATTCGCGAGCGTAAATCCATTCCTACCGCCTGGCTGAAAATCACTTTGTATGAAGGCCGCAATCGGCAGGTTCGCCGGATGACCGCCCACGTTGGCCACCCCACCCTGCGGCTTATCCGTTATGCCATGGGTCATTACACGCTGGATTCCCTTGCCAACGGGGAATGGCGCGACGCAACGGAATAAGGAGAAATCATGTTTAAGCCTCATGTTACGGTTGCCACCCTGGTTCACGCGCAGGACAAATTTTTAGTCGTAGAAGAGACGATCAACGGCAAAGCGCTGTGGAATCAGCCCGCCGGGCATCTCGAAGCGGACGAAACGCTGGCCCAGGCCGCCAAACGCGAGCTGTGGGAAGAGACCGGCATTGATGCGCAGCCACAGCATTTCATCCGTCTGCATCAGTGGATTGCCCCCGACCGCACGCCGTTCCTGCGCTTTTTATTCGTCATCGAACTTAACGAAATGTGCGCCACTGAGCCGCATGATGACGATATTGATCGCTGCCTGTGGGTCACTGCTGAGGAAATTCTTAACGCGCCAAACCTGCGCTCGCCGCTAGTTGCCGAAAGCATTCGTTGCTATCAGACGGGTGGCCGCTTGCCGCTTGACGTTATTAGCGAATTTAACTGGCCGTTTACAGAGGGTGTCAACGGTGGGGGCGCGTGATAGAATATGCCGCCTTTAAGTTCAATGTCGTGAGTATTCCTATGTCAGCAAGCCCAAAAAAAGTGATCGTCGGCATGTCCGGCGGTGTCGACTCCTCCGTTTCTGCCTGGCTGTTGCAACAACAGGGCTATCAGGTCGAAGGCCTGTTCATGAAGAACTGGGAAGAAGATGACGGCGAGGAATACTGTACAGCGGCTGCGGATCTCGCCGATGCGCAGGCCGTGTGCGATAAGCTCGGCATTGAACTGCACACTGTAAACTTTGCGGCGGAATACTGGGACAACGTCTTTGAACTGTTCCTGGAAGAGTACAAAGCGGGTCGCACGCCGAACCCGGATATTCTGTGCAACAAAGAGATTAAATTTAAAGCCTTCCTTGAATTCGCCGCGGAAGACCTGGGCGCAGATTTTATCGCGACCGGTCACTACGTGCGTCGTGCAGACGTTGATGGCAAAAGCCAACTCCTGCGCGGTCTTGACGGCAACAAAGATCAGAGCTACTTCCTTTATACGCTCGGCCATGACCAAATTGCGCAGAGCCTGTTCCCGGTCGGTGAACTTGAAAAACCGGAAGTTCGCAAAATCGCCGAAGACCTTGATCTGATTACTGCGAAGAAAAAAGACTCAACCGGCATCTGCTTTATTGGTGAGCGCAAATTCCGCGAATTCCTGGGGCGTTACCTGCCGGCTCAACCGGGCAAAATCATCACCGTAGATGGCGATGATGTGGGCGAACACCAGGGCCTGATGTATCACACGCTCGGACAGCGCAAAGGTCTGGGTATTGGCGGTACCAAAGAAGGCAGCGAAGAGCCATGGTACGTCGTCGACAAAGACGTTGAGAACAATATTCTCGTCGTTGCCCAGGGTCACGAACATCCGCGCCTGATGTCTGTCGGCCTTATCGCCCAGCAGTTGCACTGGGTGGATCGCGAGCCGTTTACCGGTACGCTGCGTTGCACAGTCAAAACCCGTTATCGCCAGACTGATATTCCCTGCACCGTGACGGCACTGGATGAAGAACGCGTTGAGGTTCGCTTCGACGAGCCGGTTTCTGCCGTAACGCCAGGCCAGTCCGCCGTTTTCTATAGCGGTGAAATCTGTCTGGGCGGCGGTATTATTGAACAGCGTCTGCCCCTGGCAGCGGTGTAAAAGAGCACACTAAAAGGAGCCCGTGTGGCGAAGAATTATTATGACATCACCCTGGCACTGGCAGGAATTTGCCAGTCTGCTCGTCTGGTGCAACAGCTGGCGCATCAGGGGCATTGCGATGCTGACGCGCTGCACGTTTCGCTTAACAGCGTTATCGACCTCAATCCTGGCTCAACGCTGGGCGTGTTCGGTGGCAGCGAAACAAATCTTCGTCTCGGTCTCGAAACGCTGCTCGGCGTGCTGAATGCCAGCAATCGTCAGGGGTTGAACGCGGAATTAACGCGCTATACGCTCAGCCTGATGGTGCTGGAGCGTAAGCTAAACAGCGCAAAAGGCGCGATGGATACGCTCGGCGATCGCATCGCGGGATTACAGCGTCAGCTCGATCACTTCGACCTGCAATCTGAAACGCTAATGAGCGCGATGGCTGCCATTTACGTTGACGTCATCAGCCCGCTGGGTCCGCGTATTCAAGTGACCGGCTCCCCTGCCGTGCTGCAAAGCTCGCAGGTGCAGGCGAAGGTCCGCGCCTCGCTTCTGGCTGGCATTCGTGCTGCCGTTTTATGGCATCAGGTTGGCGGTGGCCGACTGCAGTTAATGTTTTCTCGTAATCGCCTGACCGCTCAGGCAAAACAAATTCTTGCTCATTGTTAACCTCCCGGAGTTGCGAATTATGGAATTATCCTCACTGACCGCCGTTTCCCCTGTTGATGGACGTTACGGCGATAAAGTCAGCGCGCTGCGCGGGATTTTCAGCGAATATGGTCTGCTGAAATTCCGTGTACAAGTTGAAGTACGCTGGCTGCAAAAACTGGCCGCGCACGCAGCAATCAAGGAAGTTCCTGCTTTTGCTGCCGAGGCAAACGATTACCTCGATAAAGTGGTGGCAGAATTCAATGAAGAAGATGCCGCACGTATCAAAACGATCGAGCGCACCACCAACCACGACGTGAAAGCAGTTGAATACTTCCTGAAAGAGAAAGTGGAAAGCATCCCTGCGCTGCACGCAGTGTCTGAATTTATCCACTTCGCGTGTACTTCCGAAGATATTAACAACCTCTCTCACGCGCTGATGCTCTCTACCGCACGTCAGGAAGTGGTTCTGCCTTACTGGCGCAAAATCATCGATGCGGTCAAAGATCTGTCCGTTCAGTATCGCGACATTCCGCTTCTTTCACGCACGCACGGTCAGCCAGCGACCCCATCAACCATGGGTAAAGAGATGGCGAACGTGGCGTACCGTATGGAGCGCCAGTTCCGCCAGCTGGAACAGGTAGAAATTCTGGGCAAAATCAACGGTGCGGTCGGCAACTACAATGCTCACATCGCCGCCTATCCGGAAGTTGACTGGCACCAGTTCAGCGAAGAGTTCGTGACTTCTCTGGGCATCCAGTGGAACCCGTACACCACGCAGATCGAGCCGCACGACTATATTGCTGAGCTGTTTGACTGCATCGCCCGTTTCAACACCATCCTGATCGATTTTGATCGTGACGTGTGGGGCTATGTGGCGCTGAACCACTTCAAGCAAAAAACCATCGCGGGCGAAATTGGCTCGTCCACCATGCCGCATAAAGTGAACCCGATTGACTTTGAAAACTCTGAAGGCAACCTGGGCCTGGCGAATGCCCTGCTGCAGCATATGGCAAGCAAACTGCCTGTTTCCCGCTGGCAGCGCGACCTGACCGACTCCACCGTTCTGCGCAACCTGGGTGTGGGTATTGGCTACTCGCTGATTGCTTACCAGTCCACACTGAAAGGCGTGAGCAAACTGGAAGTGAACCGTGACCGTCTGCTGGACGAACTGGACCACAACTGGGAAGTGCTGGCTGAGCCGATCCAGACCGTAATGCGTCGCTATGGTATCGAAAAGCCGTATGAAAAACTGAAAGAGCTGACGCGCGGCAAGCGTGTTGATGCTGAAGGCATGAAACAGTTTATCGATAGCCTGGCACTGCCGGAAGACGAGAAAACGCGTCTGAAAGAGATGACGCCAGCCAATTATATTGGCCGTGCTATCACCATGGTTGATGAGTTGAAATAAGGCCCTCGCCCTCTTTCCGCCCGGAAAGAGGGTTCCTTCCACAGCGTTTACTCAATGTTTATCCCCACAGCCACATAATCAGCGTTAAACTATTCATACCATTAATGTTAGGGAGAAGAGATGATGCGCGTATTGGTTGTTGAAGATAATGCTTTGCTACGTCATCACCTGAAAGTTCAGCTTCAGGAAATGGGTCATCAGGTTGATGACGCAGAAGATGCAAAGGAAGCCGATTATTATCTCAATGAACATCTGCCCGATATCGCTATCGTCGATTTGGGCTTGCCGGATGAAGACGGCCTGTCGCTGATCCGCCGCTGGCGCAGCCACGATGTTTCTCTCCCCGTACTGGTTTTGACCGCGCGCGAAGGCTGGCAGGACAAAGTCGAAGTGCTCAGCGCGGGCGCAGATGATTACGTCACCAAACCGTTCCACATCGAAGAAGTCGCGGCCCGTATTCAGGCTCTGATGCGCCGCAACAGCGGTCTGGCCTCTCAGGTGATCTCGCTGCCGCCATTCCAGGTCGATCTGTCTCGCCGTGAATTTTCCATCAATGATGAAGTTATCAAACTGACGGCGTTTGAATACACCATTATGGAAACGCTGATCCGCAACAGCGGCAAAGTGGTGAGCAAAGATTCATTGATGCTTCAGCTTTACCCGGATGCAGAACTGCGCGAGAGCCATACGATTGATGTGCTGATGGGACGTTTGCGCAAAAAAATTCAGGCGCAGCATCCGCATGACGTCATCACGACGGTGAGGGGTCAGGGATACCTGTTTGAATTACGCTAAATGAAAAGACTTCTTCGTCATATTTTGCCGCTTTCTCTGCGGGTCCGATTTTTGCTGGCCACCGCAGCGGTGGTGCTGATCCTCTCGCTCGCGTACGGCATGGTGGCGCTCGTGGGCTACAGCGTTAGCTTTGATAAAACGACCTTCCGTCTGCTGCGCGGGGAGAGCAATCTGTTCTACACGCTGGCGAAATGGGAAAACAACCGCATTAGCGTCGACATGCCCGAGAATCTGAATCGGCAAAGCCCGACGATGGCGCTGATCTATGACGAAAAAGGCAAACTGCTTTGGGCACAACGCCATGTCCCGTGGCTGGAAAAAAGTATTCGCCCGGAATGGCTCAAAACGAATGGTTTTCATGAAATTGAAGCTGACGTGAATGCCACCAGCAGGTTGCTTAATAATGATGCGTCCATGCAGCGTAAACTCGCCGAAATCCGTGACGATGACGACGACACTGAGATGACGCACTCGGTAGCCATCAATCTTTATCCCGCCACGATAGATATGCCCCAGCTGACGATTGTGGTCATCGACACGATTCCCGTTGAGCTAAAACGCTCCTATATGGTCTGGAGCTGGTTCGTGTATGTGCTGGCCGCAAACCTGCTGCTGGTGATCCCGCTACTGTGGATCGCGGCCTGGTGGAGCCTGCGGCCTATAGAATCGCTGGCGAAAGAAGTGCGCGAGCTTGAAGAACACAATCGCGAAAAACTCAATCCAGAAACCACCCGCGAATTGACTAGTCTGGTGCGAAACCTCAATCGACTGCTTAAAAGCGAGCGCGATCGCTACGATAAATACCGCACCACGCTGACCGATCTGACGCACAGCCTCAAAACCCCGCTCGCGGTGATGCAAAGTACTCTGCGTTCGATGCGCGGTTCAAAACTGAGCGTGGATGATGCCGAACCGGTCATGCTGGAGCAGATCAGCCGAATCTCGCAGCAAATTGGCTACTACCTGCACCGCGCCAGCATGCGCTCGGGCAGCCCACTGTTAAGCCGCGAGCTGCATCCCGTCGCACCGTTGCTCGACAGTTTGACCTCTGCGTTAAATAAAGTGTATCAACGCAAAGGCGTGAATATTAGCCTCGATATTTCGCCTGAAATCAGTTTTGTCGGCGAGAAAAATGATTTTGTTGAAGTGATGGGAAACCTGCTGGATAACGCCTGCAAATATTGTCTGGAATTTGTGGAAGTGTCCGCGCAGCAGACCGATGACGCGTTGCACATCATCATCGAAGATGACGGGCCTGGGATCCCAAAAAACAAACGCGATGTCGTTTTCGATCGCGGCCAACGTGCAGACACGCTGCGTCCTGGCCAGGGCGTTGGGCTTTCCGTTGCCCAGGAAATTGTCGAGCAGTACAACGGTAAAATTGAAACCAGCGATAGCCTGCTGGGTGGCGCGCGGATGGAGGCTATTTTTGGCCGCCAGCATCCCGCTTCCGACGATAGTTAGCGCGGAATGTGAAAAAAGCGAGATTCCCGCACGCAGCCTTGTGAGCTTCCGTTATAATCCGACTCAATAAGAGCCTGCGGAAATAAATAATATGGAATATCACTTAACGCTAAACTGGCCCGATTTTATCGAACGTTACTGGCAAAAACGCCCGGTCGTTCTGAAACGCGGCATCAGCAATTTTGTTGACCCCATCTCGCCAGACGAACTGGCGGGACTGGCGATGGAAAACGAAGTGGACAGCCGTCTGGTGAGTCATCAGGACGGTAAATGGCAGGTGAGCCATGGTCCTTTCGAAAGCTACGATCATCTGGGTGAAAACAACTGGTCATTACTGGTTCAGGCCGTCAACCACTGGCATGAACCTACCGCAGCCTTGATGCATCCGTTCCGCGCCCTGCCCGACTGGCGCATGGACGACTTGATGATCTCCTTCTCTGTGCCCGGTGGCGGCGTTGGCCCTCATCTGGATCAATATGATGTGTTTATCATTCAGGGAACGGGCCGTCGTCGCTGGCGTGTGGGCGAGAAAGTGCCGATGAAACAGCACTGTCCACATCCCGACCTGCTTCAGGTCGAACCGTTTGAAGGCATTATCGATGAAGAGCTGGAGCCAGGCGATATTCTGTATATCCCGCCGGGATTCCCGCACGAAGGCTATTCTCTGGAGAATTCACTGAACTATTCCGTGGGATTCCGCGCGCCAAGCGGACGCGAGATGATCAGTGGATTTGCCGACTATGTGCTGCAACGTGAGCTGGGCAGCCATCGCTACAGCGACCCTGATGTGCCTGCGCGTGAACATCCTGCAGACGTTCTGCCGCAAGAGTTAGATAAACTGCGCGAAATGATGCTGGGCCTGATTAACGAGCCGGAGCATTTCAAACAGTGGTTTGGCGAATTTATTAGCCAGTCCCGTCATGAACTCGACGTTGCGCCCGCAGAGCCGCCGTATCAGCCGGACGAGATTTACGATGCGTTGCAGCAGGGAGATTCCCTGGTACGCCTGGGGGGTTTACGTGTGCTGCGCATTGGCGATGACATTTTCGTCAATGGCGAAAAACTCGATTCACCGCACCGTCCTGCGCTCGAAGCCCTGGCGAATCATATGGTATTGAACGCAGAAACCTTTGGTGATGCGCTGGAAGACCCGTCATTCCTGGCAATGTTAGCCGCGCTGGTCAACAGCGGATACTGGTTCTTCGAAGACTAAGAGAGAGAAAGCCCGGCAGCCATTTCGCTGACCGGGCTGTATTTTATGCCTGCTTCGCTGTGATCTCGGCAATACGCACAATCACATTTACCGCTTTTTCCATCCCTTCCAGCGTCACGAATTCATGCTTGCCGTGGTAGTTATAGCCGCCGGTAAACAGGTTTGGACAGGGTAGTCCCATAAACGAGAGCTGCGAGCCGTCAGTGCCACCGCGGATCGGTTTTAGCTGCGGTTCGATATCGCAATCGCGCATCGCCTGCTGAGCGATATCCAGAATATACGGATGCTCGACTACTTTCTCGCGCATATTGTAATAGCTGTCCTCAATGATCAGCTCAATGTAGCAATCCGGATGCAGGCCTTTGCCTACCTTTTTGGCGATCTCCATCATCTTACGTTTACGTGCTTCAAAGGCTTTACGGTCGAAATCACGCACGATGTAATGCATCTGCGCGCTATCGACGGTGCCTTTAATACTGGTGAGATGATAAAAGCCTTCATAACCTTCGGTCTGCTCGGGGCTTTCTTCTGCGGGGACTTCCGCGTGAATGCGCGACGCCAGCGACAGTGCGTTCACCATCACCCCTTTCGCCGAGCCCGGATGCACGTTGTTGCCAACGATCTTGATGGTGATTGACGCCGCGTTAAAGTTTTCGAACTCCAGTTCACCCACGCCACCGCCATCGACAGTGTAAGCCCACTTCGCGTTAAACGCGGCGACGTCAAAGTGTTTTGCGCCCTTGCCGACTTCTTCATCCGGCGTAAAGGCCACGCGAATATCGCCATGCGGCACGTTTTTGCCTTTCAGGACGGCCAGCGCGGTCATGATCTCGGCCACGCCCGCTTTGTCATCCGCGCCCAACAAGGTTTTGCCGTCAGTGGTGATCAGCGTTTGCCCCAGTAGCTGATGCAGCACCGGGAACATCACCGGTGACAAGACTTCGTCGCCGATCCCCAGGGCGATATCGCCGCCACGGTAATTTTCAACAATTTGCGGGTTGACGTTCTTGCCGCTGAAATCGGGTGAAGTATCAACGTGGGAAATGAATCCAATGGCCGGAATGTCGCCCTGGACATTCGCTGGCAGCGTCCCCATCACCGTACCTTTCTCGCTTAACGTCACATTGTCCAGGCCAAGCTCTTCCAGCTGTTCCTTCAGCAGGTTTAACAGCTTCCATTGACCCTCAGTGCTCGGCACCTGCCTGACACCCGCTTTAGATTGGGTATCCAGCGATACGTACTGTAAAAAACGCTCAAGTAATTTATCCATGCAGTCACCCTCACTTTTTGTGACAACATTATCATTAAGCATCAAAACCCAAATATTGCGTCAGGTCACTTTTATCCCGTAAACGAGAATATATTCGTTTATGTCGTTGTTGGTTAATAAATATAGTTTATCAATCAGTCACAAGGATTGGTGATTTCAATGCTTTGCCGTAGAATGGCCGCCCTCATTGCGAGTCACCAGGGTGGTTGAATACAAATCCCGCTAACGAAAACCCATTCGTAGCGCTTATAGGGGACAGAGCCAAAAATTGAATACACAACTGGGTACGGTGTCGCCGCTGGTGCTGTTATCAGGGATCAGCAAAAGTTTCGACGGTAAAATCGTCATCGACGATCTTAACCTGAGCATTAATAACGGTGAGTTTCTTACGCTGCTTGGCCCCTCTGGCTGTGGCAAAACGACCGTGTTGCGCCTTATCGCTGGATTAGAAAGCGTCGATAACGGCCAAATTTATCTTGAAGATCAGGACATCACCAATGTGCCTGCTGAAAATCGTCACGTTAATACCGTCTTCCAGAGCTATGCCCTTTTCCCGCACATGACCGTGTTTGAAAACGTGGCCTTCGGCCTGCGCATGCAAAAAACGCCAAACGAACAGATTACCCCGCGTGTCAACGATGCCCTGCGTATGGTTCAGCTGGACGAATTCGCCCAACGCAAGCCCCATCAGCTTTCCGGCGGCCAGCAGCAGCGCGTGGCTATCGCTCGCGCGGTGGTGAATAAACCACGTCTTCTGCTGCTGGATGAATCCCTCTCCGCGCTGGATTACAAGCTGCGCAAACAGATGCAGAACGAACTCAAAGCGCTGCAGCGTAAGCTTGGCATCACCTTTGTGTTTGTTACGCACGATCAGGAAGAAGCGCTGACCATGTCGGATCGCATCGTGGTGATGCGCGACGGCAAAATCGAGCAAGACGGCACGCCGCGTGAAATTTACGAAGAGCCTAAAAACCTGTTTGTTGCCAGTTTTATCGGGGAAATCAATATCTTTGATGCCACCGTCATTGAGCGTCTGGATGAGCAACGCGTCCGCGCCAACGTTGAAGGCCGCGCGTGCAATATCACCGTCAACTTCCCGGTGGAGAAAGGCCAGAAGCTGAACGTCATGTTGCGCCCGGAAGATCTGCGCGTAGATGAAATTCATGACAGCGCGGACGTCGAAGGGCTTATCGGTTATATCCGCGAGCGCAACTACAAAGGCATGACGCTGGAATCGGTGGTTGAACTGGAAAGCGGCAAAATGGTGTTCGTCAGTGAATTCTTCAACGAAGACGATCCGGACTTTGACCACCCGCTCGATCAAAAAATGGTCGTGAACTGGGTAGAAAGCTGGGAGGTCGTACTGGCTGATGAAGAACACAAGTAAATTCCAGAATGTGGTGATCGCCACGATCGTGGGCTGGCTTGTGTTGTTTGTGTTTCTGCCCAACCTGATGATCATCGCCACCAGTTTTTTGACCCGCGACGACGCTGATTTTGTCAAACTGGTCTTTACGCTGGATAACTACGCGCGCCTGCTGGACCCACTCTACTTTGAAGTGTTACTCCACTCGCTCAATATGGCGGTCATCGCGACGCTTGCCTGCCTGGTGCTGGGCTATCCCTTCGCCTGGTTTCTGGCGCGTTTACCGCAAAAAGTACGTCCTCTGCTGCTGTTTTTGCTGATTGTTCCCTTCTGGACCAACTCGCTGATCCGCATTTATGGCCTGAAAATATTCCTGAGCACCAAGGGCTATCTGAATGCGTTTTTGCTGTGGTTGGGCGTGATTGATACGCCGATTCGCATCATGTTCACACCCAGCGCGGTGATCATTGGCCTGGTCTATATCTTGCTGCCGTTCATGGTTATGCCGCTCTATTCCAGCATTGAGAAGCTCGACAGACCGCTGCTGGAGGCCGCAAAGGATTTGGGTGCCAATAAGTTTCAGACATTTATTCGCATCATCCTTCCGCTGACGATGCCGGGCATTATCGCGGGCTGTTTGCTGGTGATGCTGCCCGCGATGGGGCTGTTTTACGTTTCTGATCTGATGGGCGGCGCGAAAAATCTGCTGATCGGTAACGTGATAAAAAGTCAGTTCCTGAATATCCGCGACTGGCCGTTCGGCTCCGCCACCAGTATCACACTGACGGTGGTGATGGGTCTTATGCTACTGGTTTACTGGCGCGCGTCCCGCTGGCTGAACAAAAAGGGAGATCTTGAATGACAGGTCGTCTGCTGCGCGGCGGTTTTATGACCGTCATCTACGCGTATCTCTACATCCCGATCATCATTTTGATCGTTAACTCGTTTAACAGTTCACGTTTCGGCATTAACTGGCAGGGCTTTACGACAAAGTGGTACAGCCTGCTGATGAACAACGACAGCCTGTTGCAGGCGGCGCAACACTCCCTGACAATGGCGATCGTCTCTGCAACCTTTGCGACGCTGATCGGCTCATTAACCGCCGTGGCGCTGTATCGCTATCGTTTTCGCGGCAAGCCTTTCGTCAGCGGCATGTTATTTGTGGTGATGATGTCGCCCGATATCGTCATGGCCATTTCATTGCTGGTGCTGTTTATGCTGCTCGGCGTCCAGCTCGGATTCTGGTCGCTGCTGTTTTCTCACATCACTTTTTGCCTGCCCTTTGTGGTGGTGACGGTTTACTCGCGGCTCAAAGGCTTTGATGTGCGGATGCTCGAAGCGGCCAAAGATCTGGGCGCGAGCGAACTCACCATTCTGCGCAAAATCATTCTGCCGCTGGCGATGCCTGCGGTTGCCGCCGGGTGGCTGCTGAGCTTCACCCTGTCGATGGACGACGTGGTGGTCTCCTCATTCGTCACCGGGCCAGGGTATGAAATTCTGCCGTTGAAAATCTATTCCATGGTCAAAGTCGGCGTCTCGCCCGAGGTGAACGCGCTGGCAACCATTCTGCTACTGTTATCGCTGGTTCTGGTCATCGCCAGCCAGCTCATTGCTCGTGATAAAACCAGGAGCTTTAAGGCTCACCACTCAGGGGACGTTAAATGATGAAATGGTCACGCCACCTGCTCGCGGCAGGCGCACTTGCCATGAGCATGAGCGCTGCACACGCGGACGACAGCAAAACGCTCTACTTCTATAACTGGACTGAATACGTGCCGCCAGGTCTGCTGGAACAGTTCACCAAAGAGACCGGCATCAAGGTTATCTATTCGACTTACGAATCGAACGAAACCATGTATGCCAAGCTCAAAACCTATAAAGATGGCGCATACGATCTGGTGGTTCCGTCGACCTATTTCGTCGACAAAATGCGCAAAGAGGGCATGATCCAGAAGATCGATAAAACGAAGCTAACCCACTTCAAAAACCTCGATCCGGAGATGCTCAACAAACCGTTCGACCCGAATAATGACTACTCCATCCCGTATATCTGGGGGGCGACGGCTATCGGTGTGAACAGCGATGAGATTGATCCCAAAACGGTGACAAGCTGGGCCGATCTCTGGAAATCGGAATATAAAGGCAGCCTGCTATTGACCGACGACGCTCGCGAAGTGTTCCAGATGGCGCTGCGTAAACTGGGTTATTCCGGTAATACGACTGATCCGAAAGAGATCGATGCGGCGTATAACGAGCTGAAAAAGCTGATGCCAAACGTGGCGGCGTTTAATTCCGACAACCCGGCAAACCCGTACATGGAAGGCGAAGTGAATCTGGGAATGGTGTGGAACGGGTCGGCGTACGTTGCGCGTCAGGCCGGGACGCCGCTGCAGGTGGTGTGGCCGAAAGAAGGCGGGATCTTCTGGATGGACAGCTTGTCGATTCCGGCCAACGCTAAAAACGTCGATGGGGCGATAAAGTTGATTAACTTCCTGCTGCGCCCGGACGTGGCAAAACAGGTGGCAGAAACCATTGGTTATCCAACGCCAAACCTCGCCGCACGCAAACTGCTCAGCCCGGAAGTGGCAAATGATAAGTCACTGTATCCCGATGCGGAGACCGTCAAAAAAGGCGAATGGCAGAATGATGTGGGCGACGCGAGCCGCCTTTATGAAGACTATTATCAGAAGCTGAAGGCGGGCCGCTGAGGTAGCCACATTTTCCCTCTCCCTACCGGGAGAGGGAATGGCGTGTTCACAACCCTTTCAGCAACTTCTCGACAAAATCGGGCACCACCGCGCTCGCCAGTCCGTATTGTTTTTCTTCAAATTCGCTGCCAACCTGACTCGGTTCCAGATTCAGTTCTACCGTGTGCGCCCCGTGCAGTTTCGCCTCATGCACAAATCCGGCCGCGGGATAGACATGCCCGGACGTGCCGATGGCAATGAAAATATCGGCCATCGCCAGCGCACTGTAGATATCGTCCATCCCCAACGGCATTTCGCCAAACCACACCACATGTGGGCGCAGCGGTGACGGGAACTGGCAGCAGTGACACTTGTCATCCGGCGTGATATCACCGGTCCAGTCAAGCACCTGCCCGCTCCACGCGCAGCGGACTTTCAGCAATTCACCGTGCATATGGATAACGTTGCGGTTACCGGCGCGTTCATGCAGGTTGTCGATATTCTGCGTGACCAGCAGAAAACGATCGCCCAGCTCCTGCTCCAGTTTTGCCAGCGCCAGGTGCGCCGCGTTTGGTGCAATCTCGGGCGACTGTAACTGACGGCGGCGAGCGTTATAAAACGCCTGCACCAGCGCGGGGTCGCGCGCGAAACCTTCCGGCGTCGCGACGTCTTCAACGCGGTGCTCTTCCCACAAACCGTCTGCAGCACGGAAAGTACGAATGCCGGACTCAGCGGAGATACCCGCGCCGGTCAGCACGACCACTCTTGGTTTTTCCATTCCTTCAGGCATCACTCTGTCTCTGAAAAAAATTCGCTGGCGTAAGCGCTCACGCAAGCGACGTTTAGTTTTGCGAAAACGGGTGAGTCGATGTGACCGGCGCGACAGCATAATAACCTCGTATAACTAGCGGGTGAGATGAAGGAACGCCGCACCGCGCATTCCCCCGGCGTCGCCATGACGCGCACGTTCGATACGTGGCACGCGAGCCACCGGCAACAAATGCCGCGGCAAACGCCCGGACAGCTGCTCGGTGATCGCCGAAAAGTTGGATAAGCCACCGCCTATCACCAGCAAATCAGGATCAACAATCGTCAAAATATTGCCTAAACACACCGCCAGCAGATCCAGATAGCGCTCAACGTGTTCCCGCGCCTGTTCATCCCCCTGTTCCCACAGAGTGATGATCTCAGGAGCCTCAATTTTCTGATGATAGAAGTGTTCATAAAGCCATGCAAACCCACGGCCCGAAAGATAATTCTCGATACAACCGTGTTGCCCGCAACCGCAGCGCGTCAGCGGAAAATCGCGTCCCACCACTTCCAGCGCATCCACCGGCAGGCGAATGTGACCGAACTCGCCGGTAATATAGCTGCGACCGGTGATCGGTTTGCCATCAACAATAATGCCGCCGCCAACACCGGTGCCCAGTATCAGCCCCATCACCAGCGGATACGCGCGGAACTCATCGTCCCAGGCTTCTGAAAGGGCAAAACAGTTTGCGTCGTTATCAAGACGGACGTCTCGATCGAGAAGTGCAGACAGGTCGGCGCGCAGCGGTTTACCGCTGGCGGCAGGCACGTTGGCGGCATAAAGCGTGCCGTCATCGGTTTCTGGCATGCCGGGAATACCGATGCCAACCGTGCCTTTCACACCAAAGCGGGCATCCGCTTGCGCCACCAGCGTGGCAATGGCGGTTAAAAATTCGTCGTAGCTTTCGCGCGGTGTGGGAACGCGGGTTTCCCACTGTAATTTGAGATGTTCATCAAACACGCCGAGCGCAATTTTAGTGCCGCCAATATCAAATCCATAATACATAACGCATTCCTCTTTTGATCTGGCGGCAATTCACATCCTCTTTCACGCGGCCTCTGCATCAGAGGCGTGAAAGATTTTGTGTAAAAGACGCTAAATCATGACGTAATTACTGGCCACTTAATACCCTCGCCGGATCAATTCGGCTTGCGCGACGCGCCGGATACCAGCTTGCCAACAGACTCAGTAAAAGCGCTGTAACCAGCACATAAATAACGTCCAGCCAATGCAATTCAGAAGGCAGGAAGTCAATAAAATAGATGTCGCCCGACAGGAACTGGTGTCCGATCAGCTTTTCGATGCCGTTGATAATCGGCGTCAGCTGTAGCGAAACGACCACACCAATCACCACACCGCACAGGCTACCAAACAGACCCGCCAGCAGACCATACCAGACGAAAATGGCGCGAATAAGCCCATCTTTTGCCCCCAGCGTGCGCAGCACCGCGATATCACTGCTCTTGTCTTTCACCGCCATGACGAGCGTGGACACAATGTTGAAACAGGCAACGCCAATCACCAGTACCATCGCCAGGTACATGATGGCGCGGATCATCTGGATATCGCGGTACATATAGCCGTAAGTGCCAATCCAGCTCTTAATGTAAACGTAGTTATTGGTGACGCCACCAGCATCGCGCACCAGTTTATTAGCGTTAAACACATCATTCACTTTGATGGCGATGCCCGTCACGCTGTCGCCCATATCCAGATACTGGCGTGCGTCATCCAGCGGCACCATGGCAAAACTGTGATCGAGCTGACCGCTCAACTGTAAAATACCGGTCACATGCAAGCGCACGCGTTTGGGCTGCTGGAGCTTATGGTCGGCACTGGCGTTCGGGATCATGATTGATACCCAGTCGCCCTGCTTCACCTTCAGCGCGTCGGCGACACCTTTGCCGATAATGATTTGCTGATCGCCCGCTTTAAAGCCCGCCCATGCGCTGTTTTGCACAAACTGCGGCAACGCGCTAAGGCGCTCTTCCTGCTGCGGATTCACGCCTTTGACCTGAATAGCGCGCAGGTTTGCCCCGCTCTCAACCAGCCCGGTAAAGTTGATGTAAGGCGCTGCGGCGGCAATGCCCGGCACTTTTTCAATTTTGGTCAGCGCATCGTTCCAGTTATTCCACGGCTGATTAACCGGCTCGATCTCACCGTGTGGAACGACCGCCAGAATGCGGTTATTAAGCTCACGCTCAAAGCCATTCATCGCGCTTAAACCGACGATCAGCACCGCGACGCCCAGGGCAATCCCCACGGTAGAAATCACGGAAATCAATGACACCATGCCACTGCGACGGCGGCCTCGGCTAAAACGTAAACCGATCAGTAAGGATAACGACGACGCCATTACTCGGCTCCCATCAGGGTCATTTCCGTCGTCAGACGTCCGTCGCGCATCTCAAGCTGGCGACTCATCCGACTCGCCAGATGCAGGTCGTGCGTCACCACCAGAAACGCGGTGCCTTGCGACGCGTTCAGCTCGCCAAGCAGCTGGAAAATGCTGTCGGCATTACGCGCATCCAGGTTACCGGTCGGTTCATCGGCCAGCACCAGACGTGGGTTGTTGACCAGCGCGCGGGCAATGGCGACGCGCTGACGTTCCCCGCCGGACAGCTCTGAAGGACGGTGATTCCCGCGATGGCCAAGCCCCACGGCTTTTAGCATGTCGCTGGCGCGCGTGTTAATTTCAGCCGGTTTCTTTTTGCCAATCAGCAAAGGCATCGCGACATTTTCCAGCGCGGTGAAGTCCGGTAGTAAATGGTGGAACTGATAGATAAAGCCTAATTCGCGGTTACGCAGATCGGCTTTCGCCGTCGAAGACATGGAGCTTAACGGCGTGCCGGAGAAAATCACATCGCCAGACGTCGGCGTGTCCAGCCCGCCGAGCAGGTGCAGCAGCGTACTTTTTCCGGAGCCTGAACTGCCGACAATCGCCATCATTTCGCCTTCGCCCACGCTGAAGCTGACTTCATGCAGCACGTCCGTCTGCACGTTGCCTTCCTGATAGCGTTTGGACAGGTTGTCGCATTGCAACAGGATCTTATTCATAACGTAAAGCCTCAGCGGGTTGAGTGGCGGCAGCGCGCCATGAAGGATAAAGCGTAGAAAGCAGCGCTATCGCCATAGCGACCAGCGCGATACCGACGACCTGCAGCGGCTCGATAGCAACCGGCAGCGCAGCGCCGTCGAGCAGAATGCCGATAATCGGCATCAAATTATTTAACTGGCTGGCAAGCAACGCCCCAAGCACCGCTCCGAGCAGCGCCCCGATAATCCCTGCACTCGCCCCCTGGACCATAAACACCGCCATAATCTGGCGCGGCGTCAGCCCCTGGGTTTGTAGAATCGCAACCTCGCCCTGTTTTTCCATCACCATCAGACCCAGCGAGGTGATGATATTAAACGCGGCGACGGCGACGATCAGGCTCAGCAGCAGCCCCATCATGTTTTTTTCCATGCGCACGGCCTGGAATAGCTCGCCTTTGCGCTCTCGCCAGTCCTGCCATTTGGTGCCTTCAGGTAATTTTTGCTCGCTCAGCACGTCCACTTTCAGCGGTTCGTTGAGCCACAGACGCCAGCCGGTGATGTTGCCCAGCGGATAACGCATCAGGCGCGACGCATCCTGAATGTTAACCAGCATCTGATAGCCATCGACTTCGCTGTTGGCGGCAAACGTGCCGATCACGTTGAACAAGCGTTGGCTTGGCAAGCGGCCCATCGGGGTAAACTGGCTGGCAGACGGCACCATCACGCGCAGCTGATCGCCGCGGTTGACGCCAAGCTGTCCGGCAAGCTGTTCGCCCAGAATCACGTTGTATTGACCCGGTGCCAGATCGGTCTGTTTGACGTTCACCAGATACGGCGTAAGCGGATCTTTTTGCGTCGGGTCGATGCCCAGCATCACGCCCACTGAGACGCTGCGCGCGCTTTGCAGCACCACATCGCCGGTCGTCAGCGGCGCAATACGATTTACGCCTTGCAGTTTCACCGCGCTTTCGGGCAATTGTTGCGGATTGATCGATCCGTTAGTCGATGAGAGAACCGCCTGTGGCATCAGCCCCAGGATGTTGTTTTGCAGCTCGCGCTCGAAGCCATTCATCACGGAAAGTACCGTCACTAGCGCCATTACGCCAAGCGTAATGCCGATAGTGGAAAGCCAGGAGACAAAGCGACCGAAGCGGTCCGCGGCGCGCCCACGCATGTAACGTAAGCCTATGAAGAGTGCGACAGGTTGATACATGAAATCCGTCTGGTTGCTGATAGCAGACCCACGAGTATATAAGCGAATCCGTTAAGCGTAAATGACTGATACCGTAAGCTTTGGTAATGAATTTTCCGAAAAAACAAGAAAAATCAGAATGCTACTCGCAGATATGCACATCATTCCACCACCTTCACCCTCCACCTTTTCCGAAAATTACCCGGATACAGACTCTTACTGATTACATCCCCTGCCCGTTCGCCCAGGATCGACGTTTCGTTTATGGCAAAACAGGTATCCGTTACCGATGAAACAAAAAGCATTATGGATTAATCAGATAAAAGGATTGTGCATCTGTCTGGTCGTGATTTACCACTCGGTCATCACCTTTTACCCTCATCTCGACGGACTGCAACATCCGCTCTCCGGCCTGCTCGCCAAATGCTGGGTCTACTTTAATCTCTATCTCGCGCCGTTTCGCATGCCGGTGTTTTTCTTTATTTCGGGTTATTTAATTCGCCGCTATATCGATGACGTTGGCTGGCGCACGAGCCTGGATAAAAGGATCTGGAGCATCTTCTGGGTGCTGGCCCTGTGGGGAATATTGCAGTGGCAGGCAATAAGCCATATCAACGACTGGCTGGCGCCGGAGCGCGAGCTCTCAACCACCTCCAACGCCGCCTACGCGGACTCGTTCGCCGGTTTTATTCGCGGCATGCTCACCGCCAGCACCAGCCTGTGGTATTTGTACGCGCTGATCGTCTACTTCACGCTGTGTAAAATGCTGAGCCGCTGGAAGCTGCCGATGCTCGCCCTGCTGGCGCTAGCAAGCGTGGCGATTAACTTCCTGCCGCTGCCGTGGTGGGGAATGAACAGCGTGGTGCGCAATATGATCTACTACAGCCTGGGCGCATGGTATGGCGCGCAGCTGATGGCGTGGATGAAAGACATGACGATGCGTCGTTACTGGCTGCCCATCATGGCTTTTGGTGCAGTTTCGGTGGTGCTGTGGTTTGCTAACGTACCGTTGCTGCTTTCGCTGCTGTCGATTCTGCTGATCATGAAATTTTTCTACAGCCTTGAGCAGCGTTACGCCGTGCATCCTAATAATCTGCTGAATGTTGTCGGTTCAAACACGATTGCCATTTACGCCACGCATCGGATCCTGATTGAAATATTCAGTCTCGTGCTGATTGCCGAACTCAACACCGCGTCCTGGCCTGTATGGGCTGAACTATCGCTCATTCTGGTGTATCCCTTTATCAGCCTGCTGGTGTGTACGTTGATTGGTTTAGGGGCGCGCAAAGCCTCCAGCGCGCTGTTTGGTGATGTATTCTTCACGCCGCCGGCACGTCTCGCCCCCGCGCAACCCGCGCGCTAGCGCCCTTCCGCCCCCTTCACCGGGGGCAAATTTTTGCTCTGTGCGGTTCCAGTTTGCTAATGCAAAACGATCAAGGATAATAAAGACATTGCGTATCAGTGATATGCCCCAATACTGTTGGTATATCCATAAGAGATCCTGAAAGAGCCATGCCTGAACAATATCGTTATTCCTTGCCCGGCAAAGCGGGCGACCAACGTCAGCTAGGTGAACTGACGGGTGCAGCCTGCGCCACGCTCGTGGCGGAGATCGCTGAGCGCCATGCGGGTCCGGTGGTCCTGGTAGCCCCGGATATGCAAAACGCATTGCGTCTGCACGACGAAATTCGCCAGTTTACCGACAGTCTGGTCTTTAACCTGGCTGACTGGGAAACGCTGCCGTACGACAGCTTCTCCCCGCACCAGGAGATCATCTCCTCACGCCTGTCGACGCTGTATCAGTTGCCGACCATGCAGCGCGGCGTATTGATTGTCCCGGTGAATACGTTGATGCAGCGCGTGTGTCCACACAGCTATCTGCACGGTCACGCGCTGGTGATGAAAAAAGGCGAACGGTTATCGCGCGACGCCCTGCGATCGCAGCTCGATAGCGCCGGTTATCGCCATGTCGATCAGGTGATGGAGCACGGCGAATACGCCACGCGCGGTGCGCTGCTGGATCTGTATCCGATGGGCAGCGACCAGCCGTATCGCCTGGATTTCTTCGACGATGAAATCGACAGTCTGCGCGTGTTTGACGCCGATACCCAGCGCACGCTGGAGGAAGTCGACGCCATCAATTTACTGCCTGCGCATGAATTCCCAACGGATAAAACCGCCATCGAGCTGTTCCGCAGCCAGTGGCGCGACAAGTTTGAGGTGAAGCGCGACGCCGAACATATTTACCAGCAGGTGAGCAAAGGCACGCTGCCTGCGGGGATTGAATACTGGCAACCGCTGTTCTTTAGCGAGCCACTTCCCGCGCTGTTCAGCTATTTCCCGGCGAAAACGCTGATTGTGAACACTGGCGATCTGGAATCCAGCGCAACCCGTTTTGAAAATGAAACCCGCGCGCGATTCGAAAACCGTGGCGTTGATCCGATGCGCCCGCTGCTGCCACCGGAACAGCTTTGGCTGCGTACCGACGCGCTGTTTTCGGAACTCAAAAAATGGCCGCGCGTGCAGCTCAAAACGGAAAATCTGCCGGACAAAGCCGCCAATACCAATCTCGGATTCGAGAAACTGCCCGATCTTTCCGTTCAGGCGCAGCAAAAATCGCCGCTGGATAATCTGCGCAAGTTCCTGGAATCCTTCACCGGCCCGGTGATTTTCTCGGTCGAAAGTGAAGGCCGCCGTGAAGCGCTGGGCGAACTGCTCGCGCGAATCAAAGTGTCACCAAGACGCATTTTACGCCTCGACGAAGCGACCGATGCCGGGCGCTACCTGATGATCGGTGCGGCTGAGCATGGTTTCATTGACACACTGAATAATCGCGCGCTGATTTGCGAAAGCGATCTGCTCGGCGAGCGCGTGGCGCGCCGTCGTCAGGACAGCCGTCGCACCATTAACCCCGATACGCTGATTCGCAACCTGGCGGAGCTGCATGTCGGCCAGCCAATTGTGCATCTTGAGCACGGTGTGGGACGATACGCGGGAATGACCACGCTGGAAACGGGCGGCATTACGGGCGAATACCTGATGCTGACCTATTCCGGCGACGCCAAACTCTACGTTCCGGTGTCTTCGCTGCATCTGATTAGCCGTTATGCGGGCGGTGCAGAAGAAAACGCCCCACTGCACAGACTGGGCGGTGATGTCTGGGCGCGCGCGCGCCAGAAAGCTGCCGAAAAAGTCCGCGATGTGGCAGCAGAATTACTGGATATTTACGCCCAGCGTGCCGCGAAATCGGGCTACGCGTTCAAGCACGATAAAGAACAGTATCAATTGTTCTGCGACAGTTTCCCGTTTGAAACCACGCCCGATCAGGCGCAGGCGATTAACGCCGTGCTAAGCGATATGTGCCAGCCGCTGGCGATGGATCGTTTGGTGTGCGGCGACGTGGGCTTCGGGAAAACCGAAGTCGCGATGCGCGCCACCTTCCTGGCGGTCGAAAATAACAAACAGGTCGCGGTGCTGGTGCCGACTACGCTGCTCGCCCAGCAGCACTATGACAACTTCCGCGATCGCTTTGCGAACTGGCCGGTACGCATCGAGATGCTGTCGCGTTTTCGCAGTGCCAAAGAGCAGACGCAGATCCTGGAGCAGGCCCGCGAAGGCAAAATCGATATCCTGATCGGCACCCATAAACTGCTGCAAAGCGACGTGAAGTGGAAAGACTTAGGTCTGCTGATCGTCGATGAAGAGCATCGCTTCGGCGTGCGCCATAAAGAGCGCATTAAAGCGATGCGCGCGGACGTCGATATTCTGACCCTCACCGCAACGCCGATCCCGCGTACGCTGAATATGGCGATGAGCGGCATGCGCGATCTGTCGATTATTGCCACGCCACCGGCGCGTCGTCTGGCGGTGAAAACGTTTGTCCGCGAGTACGATAGCCTGGTGGTTCGTGAGGCAATCCTGCGTGAAGTGTTACGTGGCGGGCAGGTTTATTATCTCTTTAACGATGTCGAAAACATTCAGAAAACCGCCGATAAACTGGCTGAACTGGTGCCGGAGGCCCGCATTGCCATCGGTCACGGACAGATGCGCGAGCGCGAGCTGGAACGGGTGATGAACGATTTCCACCACCAGCGTTTTAACGTGCTGGTATGTACCACGATTATTGAAACCGGCATCGACATTCCGACGGCGAACACCATCATCATTGAACGTGCGGACCACTTCGGCCTGGCGCAGCTTCACCAGTTGCGCGGTCGCGTTGGGCGCTCGCACCACCAGGCCTACGCATGGCTGATGACGCCGCATCCGAAAGCGATGACCACCGACGCGCAAAAACGTCTCGAAGCCATCGCCTCGCTGGAAGATTTGGGTGCAGGTTTCGCGCTGGCGACGCACGATCTTGAGATCCGTGGCGCGGGTGAATTGCTGGGTGAAGATCAGAGCGGCTCAATGGAAACCATCGGCTTCTCGTTGTACATGGAGCTGCTGGAAAACGCTGTTGATGCGTTGAAAGCCGGGCGCGAGCCGTCGCTGGAGGATCTTACCAGCCAGCAAACGGAGGTCGAACTGCGCATGCCTTCCCTGCTGCCGGATGATTTTATCCCGGATGTGAACACGCGCCTGTCGTTCTACAAGCGGATTGCCAGCGCCAAAAAAGAGTCTGAGCTTGAAGAAATCAAGGTTGAGCTGATCGACCGCTTTGGTTTGCTGCCGGATCCGGCGCGTAACCTGCTCGACATCGCCCGACTGCGTCAGCAGGCGCAGAAGCTGGGTATCCGCAAGCTTGAAGGAAATGAGAAAGGCGGGACGGTGGAATTTGCTGAGAAAAACCATGTTGACCCGATGTGGCTGATCGGTTTGTTGCAGAAGCAACCACAGCATTTCCGCCTGGATGGCCCGACGCGTCTGAAGTTTACGCAGGAACTGGCCGACCGGAAAACCCGTATGGAATGGGTGCGCAACTTTATGCTTCAACTGGAAGAAAACGCAGTAGCCTAGTGACGTTTATGCCCCGGTAACGCCAGTTATCGGGGCCTGATATTTACACAATCTTTGCAATCCCCCTGCGTTTCCCGACACATCCATTCGCCATAATTATCAATTAACTTTTACGTAACAATAACCCTATCATTGCTATGGATTTTGGTGATAATGATGACCTTGCGTTTGACTCGCTGGATGACCTTTTTTGCGCTGGCGGCGGCGGTGGCGATTGCCCTTCCTGCTCGCGCTAACACCTGGCCTTTACCGCCTACCGGAAGCCGTCTGGTCGGTGAGAATAAATTCCACGTGGTGGAAAATGATGGCGGATCGCTTGAAGCGATTGCGAAAAAATATAACGTCGGCTTTCTGGCTTTGCTGCAGGCCAATCCAGGCGTTGATCCTTACGTGCCGCGCGCGGGCAGCGTGCTGACGATTCCGTTGCAAACGCTTTTGCCCGACGCGCCGCGTGAAGGGCTGGTGATCAACCTTGCGGAACTGCGCCTCTACTATTATCCGCCAGGGAAAAAAGAGGTGACGGTTTACCCGATCGGCATCGGTCAATTAGGGGGCGATACCTTAACGCCAACGATGGTGACGACGGTATCGGATAAACGCGCGAATCCCACCTGGACGCCGACGGCGAATATCCGTGCACGCTATAAGGCACAAGGGATTGATTTACCCGCTGTCGTCCCGGCTGGCCCCGACAACCCAATGGGTCATCATGCCATTCGTCTGGCGGCCTACGGCGGTGTCTATTTGCTGCACGGAACCAATGCTGATTTTGGGATTGGAATGCGTGTGAGCTCAGGTTGTATTCGTCTGCGCGATGGCGATATCGAAACTCTGTTCCGGGTGATTACGCCAGGGACGAAGGTCAATATTTTGAACACGCCGATTAAAGTGTCCGAAGAACCGGGCGGAAAACGTCTGGTCGAAATCCACCAGCCGCTGTCAAAAAATATCGGTGACGATCCGCAAACGCTGCCGATTGTGCTGAACGCCGCGATGCAAACGTTCAAAGCCAGCGCCGACAGCGCGGTGATGGAAAGAGCGATGGAGATTCGTTCCGGAATGCCGGTGGATGTCACGCCACATCCCGGCATGACGCAACAATCGCTTTAAAGAGTGAACAAAAAAAGGCCCCGCTATGATGCGGGGCCTTTTTATTGCAGTGGCAAATATGAGGGTTTCGCCAGGCTTATTTATAAATAACAGCAGTACCGTGCAGGGTGTTCGGGCCAGTCACTGACGTGATGCGGAAAGATTTCGCACCCATTTCGTCTGCTTTTTGCGCCAGTTGATCTTCCAGTGAACCCAGATTGGTTCCTGCGTTAGCAGAAATAGTGCCCACTTTTTGCTGGTCAACTGGAGTCGATTGCACTTCAACAGCCGCGAAGCTTGCAAAAGAGAGTGAACTTAAGAAAGCAGCAGCGATCAGGGTTTTTACGTTTTTCATGATGAGTAGCCTTTAGCAGATGATTAGGAGGTCGTAAGTTAATTACTTAACGATCGATAAGTAAATGATAGATGTGATCTGCATCACACGTCAACACTATTTTATAATGATCGTTAAATTAATTTAAAATCTCATATTAATCATATTCATATGAATAATTTATTTTTATCAAATCAGTGCTGGTCGCCACTGGCTATTATTTTTATAATGGTCATTCAATAAACCAACCGAGGTACAACGGCTATGACAACCGACATCACGAGTTGTGCTAAAAAAAGCCGTGGCCGACCGAAGGTGTTCGACAGGGATGCGGCGCTTGATAAGGCCATGACACTTTTCTGGCAGCACGGCTATGAAGCCACGTCTTTATCCGATCTGGTCGAAGCCACTGGTGCGAAAGCCCCTACGCTGTACGCAGAATTCACGAATAAAGAAGGTCTGTTCCGTGCGGTGCTGGATCGCTATATCACCCGTTTTGCGGCTAAACATGAGGCACAGCTTTTCTGCGAAGAAAAGACGGTTGAGCAAGCCTTAGAGGATTATTTCGCAACGGTAGCAGCATGCTTCACCAGCAAAGAGACACCAGCGGGCTGTTTTATGATCAACACCTCCGCCACGCTCGCGGCCTCGTCGAAAGAGATCGCTAATACCGTGAAGTCGCGCCACGCCATGCAGGAAGAGACGCTGGGTGCGTTTTTACGCCAACGTCAGGCACGGGGTGAGATTCCAGCAGATTGCGATACGGCGGAATTAACTCAGTTCCTGAGCTGTATCCTGCAGGGAATGTCGATCAGCGCGCGTGAAGGCGCGGGCATTGAAAAGCTGCAAAAAATCACTCACACCACGCTGCGGCTCTGGCCTGAGCTGCTCAAAAGCTGAATATATCGTCAGAAATCAGATTTGGCCTGTTGAACAATAGGTCAAATCTATCTCCAAAAACGCCTCGTTTGCTACGCTTAAATAGTGATTATTGTGCTGCTAATGATTAGCGGCCATTAAATGGAGAGTCGTTCACGTCATGAAGACGCTAATAACCGTAGCTTTACCCTTTCCCGACCGATGCGGCGGTACATTATTTCTGTCGATGACAAAGGCACTTTCTGACTGTACAGATGCGGAAGGAAAATAAAGATGATTTTGCTATTACCATTATTCAAAGTGCTAATAGTAATTACATTGTTATTTGGTCTGTGGATTGTATGTGGTGGTTCAGTGCTGTTTGCATTTATCTCAGTGCTGATTACAGGATTTTTGCTTCTACGCCAGCATCATGAATTTGACCTTTAACAACTGTTTTTACAGCAAAAAAAGGCTCCTCAGCCTGAGCGCGTGAGGAGCCAAATTCAATGAACTGCTTTTTTTACACCTTGTTATTCAAAACCAGCTGGCCATTGCCATCCAGTGGAATTTGGGTGCCGGGATCTTTATCCATTCGGATTTTGCCCTGCTGATCGCCAATCTTATAGGTCACATCGTAACCCAGCATTTTTTCTGACTTATCGTAGACAGTTTTACAACGCTGCTGCGTGGTGGTGTAGGTATCTCCGTCCTGCATCGCGCCCTGGACCTGATTACCTGCATAACCACCGCCTAATGCACCGACGACTGTGGCAACATCTTTCCCGCGTCCCCCGCCAAACTGATGACCAATCACACCACCAGCAACAGCACCCAGAACAGAACCTGCGATGCGGTTTTCATCCTGTACAGGACGACGATGAGTAACGGCCACGTTGCGGCACTCCTGACGAGGCGTTTTCACGGATTCTTTAATCGGTGTTGCTGAAACAACCTGTGCGTACTGCGGGCCACGCTCAAACACGTTAAGACTGGCAACCGCCGCCACGCCGAGCGCAGCCGCTACGCCAATCCCTATACCCGCCAACATTGATTTATTCACGGGACTTCCTCCTTTGTTGCTGTTAGTAACAATTTTGCAATCAAAGACAGACTTCGCCAATCAGAATAAGGATCAAAAACAGAGGGGTTGAGTGACCATGCACGCGTTTCGGAGAACTCCTAGGCGCTTAGGGGGGATATGACAGGACGATATGCTAAAAACCCCCTCCGGCGGGACCGAAGGGGGTTGAGATTAATGCAGTTTAAGACGGGGGCGAATCACGCGGTTAATGCTGCCCACCAGCATCATCAAGCCGGTTTTGAAATAACCGTGCAGCGCGACCTGATGCATGCGGTACAGCGAGATATACACGAAGCGCGCAATACGTCCTTCAACCATCATGGACCCGCGCATCAGGTTACCCATCAGGCTGCCCACGGTTGAGAAGTTTGACAGGGAAACCAGCGAGCCGTGGTCTTTGTAGACGTATGACTTCAGGGTTTTGCCCTTCGTCTGTGCCAGAATGTTATGCAGCGCCAGGCTTGCCATCTGGTGAGCCGCCTGCGCACGCGGTGGTACAAATCCACCTTCCGGGCGGGCGCATGAGGCGCAGTCACCAATCGCGTAGATGTCCGGATCGCGCGTGGTTTGCAGCGTCGGTTCAACAACGAGCTGGTTGATGCGATTTGTTTCCAGGCCGCCAATCTCTTTCATAAAGTCAGGCGCTTTGATACCCGCAGCCCAAACCATCAGGTCCGCTTGAATGTATTCACCCTCTTTGGTGTGCAGACCGCCAGCATCAGCACTGGTGACCATGGTTTGCGTCAGAACACGCACGCCCATTTTGGTCAACTCGCTGTGCGCAGCGCCGGAAATACGCGGTGGCAATGCAGGCAGAATACGTTCGCCCGCTTCGACCAGCGTCACGTTCAGCGCATCGTTGGTCAATCCTTTATAGCCATAGCTGTGCAGCTGTTTCACCGCATTGTGCAGTTCAGCCGACAATTCAACGCCCGTCGCCCCGCCGCCGACAATGGCGATATTGACTTTGCCATTCGCGCCAAGGTTATTGGAATATTTCAGGAACAGATTGAGCATTTCCTGGTGGAAACGACGCGCCTGATGCGGGTTGTCCAGGAAGATGCAGTGATCTTTCACACCCGGCGTATTGAAGTCATTCGAGGTACTGCCCAGCGCCATCACCAGCGTGTCATAAGGCAGTTTGCGCTCAGGCACCAGCAGTTCACCTTTCTCATCTCGCAGCTCAGCCAGCGTGATGGTTTTGCTCTCACGGTTGATGTCCATCACCGAACCCAACTGGAACTGGAAATCGTGATTACGCGCGTGCGCCAGATAGCTCAGGGCATCCACACCTTCATCCAGAGAACCGGTTGCCACTTCGTGCAGCAGCGGTTTCCACAGATGGCTGTGGTTACGATCGACCAGCGTAATTTTGGCTTTCTTACCACGACCCAGTTTTTTACCGAGTTGTGTTGCCAGCTCCAGCCCACCTGCGCCGCCGCCTACAATCACTATCTTTTTCAATGGCGTAGTCAATGTGACCCCCTCAAATTATTAACCAATTGTTAATTAAAAGTTATAAAAATAACCCTTAATTAACAACAAGTTACAGCACTGAAACCATTCATTGGTATTGAGAATAACACGCAAGGCGCATTGGTCATACCAAAATTGATATGAATCAAGTTTTGCCGGTTTAAATTTGAACAATTGTAGCAAAGACAAAGCCCGGCAAGCTTTCGCCGCCGGGCCAGAGAATCTTCAGAAAGGGTTAACCCAAAGTCTTGAAGGCTTTGATGCGCTGCAGATGCGGGGAGATGTTTTTGAATTTATGGGTCTGCTCTTCATCCCACACAATTTCATAATAATGGTGCAAAAACTCTGCCGCGCGATGGCTGTTTAGCGCCTCATCCTGTCGGGAGAGGATTGCAAGGCAGCGATCGCGGTTTTTCTCGCGGAAATTACTGACGCATTTTGTGGCGATATCAACGTACTCTTCAGGGCGGTCGATTTTGCCTTCCATGTTCTCTTCAGGGAACAGATTCGGGTTGAAGACAACCTGACGAATATCACAAAGAAAACCGATGCGTTCTGCCCAATAGCCGCCGAGACCGACGCCACAAATCAGCGGGCGTTCATCGACGTTGAGCTGTAGCATTTTGTCCACTTCTTTGAGCAAGTGCTGCATGTCATGTTTTGGATGGCGCGTACTGTAGCTAATCAGCCGCACGTCCGGATCGATAAACTGCAGTTGCAGCACTTTCTCATGGTTACCAGGACTGTTCGAGTCAAAACCGTGCAAATAAATGATCATCGTTTCCTCGCCACACTACGTCTTCCGGGATGATTATTGGCCCGCTTTGTGTGCCTGCCAGCGCTCATTGAGTGCTTCGAGCTGCGCATTCACCGCTTTCCAGCGAGCGCTGCTCATCAGCTCCTGACGGCTAAATGAACCTTTATGATACAATTGTGTAACACGTTCAGCATTGATCGGCGACAGGTTATCTAACACGCTCACCGCACCTTTACGATTATTGCAGACGAGGATCATATCGCAACCTGCATCCAGCGACGCTTGCCCGCGCTCTGCGTAGCTACCCATGATCGCCGCCCCTTCCATCGACAAATCGTCAGAGAAGATCACGCCGTTAAAACCAAGCTCTTTGCGCAGCACCGTTTGCAGCCAATGTGATGAACCGCTCGCCGGGCGCGGATCGACATCACTGTAAATCACATGCGCTGGCATGATGGCATCGAGTTTGTTATCGGTAATCAGAGAGCGAAACACCGACATATCTTTGGCGCGAATCTCCGCTTCCGGACGCGGATCGCGCGGGGTCTCTTTGTGCGAATCTGCGGTGACTGCGCCGTGCCCCGGGAAATGCTTACCGGTGGTTTTCATCCCGGCATCATGCATGCCGTCAATAAAGCGCGTCGCCATCGCCAGGGCGATGTTCGGATCTTCATGATACGAACGTTCGCCAATCGCCGCGCTGATATGACCCACATCCAGCACCGGCGCAAAGCTGATGTCGATGTCCATGGCGATCATTTCGTTCGCCATTAACCAGCCGGCATCTTGTGCGAGATTGCCGCCCTCTTCTGTTCCCATCAACGCTGCGAATGATTGCGCGGCAGGCAAGCGGGTAAATCCGTCACGAAAACGCTGCACGCGCCCACCTTCCTGATCCACAGCCACCACCAGGTGATTGCGCGATGCCGCGCGGATTTGACGAACCAACTCGCGCAACTGCTCTGGATCGTGATAGTTGCGGGTAAACAGAATCAGGCCACCCACCAGCGGATGCGCCAGAATCTCGCGCTCTTCCGCATCCAGTTCATACCCTTCGACATCCAACATTACTGGACCCACACGAACCTCTCTTATCCTTTAGTTTGTAACTGTCGCCAGGCATCATCTGCCAGCGCAATAAATTGTTTGTCGCCCGACTGGCTAAAGCGAAGTTCGTACCAGCCCGCCATCAGCATCAGTACCCAGGGCCGCCAGCGTTTCACCTGCTGCTCCAGCCCTGAGACGTGCATATTCGCCTTCTGTGCATAAGCCTGAATCAGCGCCAGCCGGGCATTTTCCGTCGGAGCCCAGACCGTTGCCAGCTCCAGCGCCACATCACCGTCACCGGCATACTCCCAGTCAATCAGCCTTTCGCCTGTTCGGGTATGCACGATATTTCCGGCGTGAACATCCATATGCAATGGTGTCAACCGTAACGGCTGCGGTTCGCCGCGCTTACGCAACCTCTTCAGCGTTGCCAGCCAGAAAGGCGAGCGCCTGCCAGGCGCCGCCTGCTGCCAGTAATAGTCGAGCAACGGCAAAAGCGATATACGCCAGCCCAGGCGCGGTTGACGATGCAGATGATACAGCATGCCTGCGAGCATTGGCGCATCGGGAAGCGCTGATTTAATCTCACCCGCAAGATACTGAACGGCCATCCAGCCATGCTTGAAAAAGCATGGCTCCGGCACGACATCCGAGGGAAGCCGCTTCAGGACGCGATATTGACGACGAAAATGAAAGGCAGGCGCTGCCACATCATGATGTTGACGCAAGACCAGTCGGTTTTCGCCCGCCTCAATAATGCAGCTCGCGCCGCTAAACCCGGCGTGGGTTTGCGGCGCGATAAGGCGATACGGCGGGAAATAGCGCGAAATGAGGCCTTCGCGCGTGAGGTTATTGTTGCGAAACGGCACCTTTACCTGACCAGATAATCTCACCTGTCTGAACCAGCATCAGCTGCATTTGCAGCGCTGGCGTATTCACGTTGCCGGTTGCGTTGGAATACAGAACATACTGTGCCCCAACGTTACGCGCGATACCCATCGCTTTGCTGCGCGAGCCCAGGCTGTCCTGCGGTGAAAGGCCCAACTGCTGCTTCGCGACGGCCAGCTGCTGTGCGGATACCAGCGTAAATTTGCCGTTATTCGCCAGCGCATTGCGCAGAGTTTCTGTTGCTTCGCCCGCGTTGAGCGTGCCGTTGGTACGGTTATTCACGCTGTCCACCAGCAAGACGCTGCCTGCCGTTACACCCTGCGCCTGCAACATTTTGCCGACCATCGGCTGCATAGCGCCGTTCCAGTCATAATGACGTACGCGTGGCGCAGGCTGCGAGGTTTGATCTGGATGTTCGATCGGGCCGGGCTGCGCAGGCACTGTCGGTACGGACGGCACCGTAGGCACCGGCTGCGTCGGTTGCGCGGGCTGTTCAGTGCCCGGTTTGGCTTCATCGACCGGCGCAGGTTGCTGTTCTGTGCGGGTGATACAGCCCGACAGGAAAAGAGCAAAAGCGGTAACGAGCGCGTAACGGCTCAAATTTTTAATCAAGGTTTACCCCTTACAAATAAAGATACAGTCTGACCTTATGCGCACCCAGATAATTAGCGCTGCCATAAAGTGTAACAGAGGAATTTGCCGGAATAACGGCTGTGCGCGGCGCTTCCAGCGGATGCATCTCCAGCCCTCTCACGTCATACCAGAAAAACCGGTAGTGGATGGTGACAGGTTCACGTCTTTCGTTATAGAGCGTGGAGGACGCCGACGGCTGGATTTCACTGAGTGTGAGCGACGGAGATTCTGCGGTGATTCCCGCAGCCAGCACCGACGACTCCATCACCAGCGTCTGTTCATCGCTGACCGGGATCGCGGGACGCGAGCTACAGCCCGCTAACACAATAGCCAATGCCAGAACAGCAATACGCCCTCTTTGCATGTCAAAGACCTTTATGCGCCAGCATCGATCCGAGCGGACGACCGCCCAGGAGATGCATGTGAATATGATAAACTTCCTGCCCGCCATGACGATTACAGTTCATGATCAGACGGTAACCGTCTTCGGCAATGCCTTCCTGCTCAGCAATTTTCGCTGCTACCGTCAGCATACGGCCTAACGCCACTTCATGCTCGGTTTTCACGTCGTTGACGGTCGGAATCAGAATATTGGGAATAATAAGGATGTGTGTCGGTGCCTGTGGCGAAATGTCGCGGAAAGCCGTGACCAGTTCATCCTGATACACGATATCGGCCGGAATTTCGCGGCGGATAATTTTACTGAAAATAGTTTCTTCAGCCATGACGTTTTCCTTGTGTGTTTAGTCTGGTGTGGCAACCCCGGCAAAAGTCTTATGGCGACCTGTTGCTCTGTGGCACAACACAAGAGTATGAGCGACTTTCTCCTGTCCTTTCAACCTTATCCCTCGATTTCTTTCCTGAGTGCGAATTTACTGCTCGTCGAGTGACCTTTCCTGCCTTTCAGCAGGACTGAAACATAATTTCAAGTGAACTAGTTACATCTGTTTACATGATGAATCCTAATGCGTATATTTCGCATTTGCATTTTCATGCGCATTTTTATCATAGAAATGACCTCCGACCGTTATCGGGACTGGGGCAGTAAATTCACACTTCACTTAGAAAGGGTTTGATGATGTCTTTCATTAATCACTCCAGGGATGGGCAACGTCAGCCTGTCGCAACACCGACGTTGCTGGCAGCCTGTATTGCTATGGCATTGATGCCTACCGCCAGTTTCGCCGCACCGAACACCGAAGATACGGTCATTGTGGACGGCTCTCAGTCTGGCTCCGCAAATGACGAGCAGGATTACAGCGTAAAAACGACCACCGTTGGCACCAAAATGCAGATGGTGCAGCGCGATATTCCTCAGTCTGTCACCATCGTTAGCGAACAACGCATGGAAGATCAGCAGTTACAAACGCTGGGTGATGTGATGGATAGCACCATGGGCATCAGCAAAAGCTCCGCTGACTCCGACCGTAGCAGCTATTACTCACGTGGTTTCCAGATTGATAACTACATGGTTGATGGCATCCCTACCTATTTTGAATCGCGCTGGAACCTTGGCGACGCCCTTTCTGATACTGCGCTCTTTGAACGCATCGAAGTGGTTCGTGGTGCGAATGGGTTGATGACCGGAACCGGGAACCCTTCTGCTGCTATTAACATGGTGCGTAAACATGCCACCAGCCGTGAATTCAAAGGCAACGTTTCTGCAGAATACGGTAGCTGGAACAAACAGCGCTATGTCATGGATATGCAAAGCCCGTTGACCGACGATGGCAATATTCGCGCGCGTATTGTGGCCGGTTATCAGGACAACGACTCCTGGCTTGACCGATACAATCAAAAGAAAACCTTCTTCTCGGGAATTGTTGACGCTGATTTAGGCGAGACTACGTCGTTGTCCGCCGGTTATGAATATCAGCGTATCGACGTGAATAATCAGACCTGGGGCGGATTGCCGCGCTGGAATACCGATGGCAGCGTCAGACATTACGATCGTGCGCATAGTACTGCACCGGACTGGGCTTATAACGATAAAGAGTTCAACAAATTCTTTGCGACGGTGAAGCAGCGCTTTGCAGACAACTGGCAAGCCACGCTGAATGCAACCCATACCGAAGCGAAATTCGATAGCAAAGCGATGTACCTAGACGCCTATGTGGATAAAAGTACCGGTATGTTGACCGGTCCTTACGTCAATTACGGCCCTGACTATGCTTATGTCGGCGGTACAGGCTGGAACAGTGGCAAGCGTAAAGTGGACGCAGTGGACCTGTTCGCGGATGGCGGTTACGAGCTGTTAGGCCGTCAGCATACCGTGATGTTCGGCGGCAGCTACAGTCGTCAGACCAACCGCTATACCAACTCATGGGCGAACGTATTCCCTGATGAGCTGGGGAGTTTCTATGATTACGACGGTAATTTCCCGGAGACAAACTGGGGTTCACAGAGTCTCGCCCAGGATGATAAAACGTACATGAAGTCGCTGTATGCCGCGACCCGTATCTCTCTGGCAGACCCGCTGCACTTGATCCTGGGCGCTCGCTACACCAACTGGCGTGTCGATACCATGACCTACGGCATGGAGAAAAATCACACCACGCCTTACGCCGGTCTGGTCTTCGACATTGACGATAACTGGTCGACTTACGCGAGCTACACCTCTATCTTCCAGCCACAAAATTACCGCGACAGCTCCGGCACTTACCTCGCGCCTATCACCGGTAATAACTATGAAGTCGGCTTGAAATCTGACTGGATGAACAGCCGCCTGACCACCACCCTTTCCGTGTTCCGTATTGAACAGGATAACGTGGCGCAAAGCACTGGCCGCATGATTCAGGGTTCAACCGATACGGCTTATGAAGGTGTTGATGGCACCGTCAGTAAAGGTGTGGAGTTTGAAATCAACGGTGCCCTGACCGATAACTGGCAGATGACCTTTGGCGCAACACGTTATGTCGCAGAAGATAGTGATGGCAAAGCCGTTAACCCGAACTTGCCTCGCACGACGGTTAAACTCTTCACGAGCTACCGTCTGCCAGCACTGCCTGCATTGACCGTTGGCGGTGGCATTAACTGGCAGAACAGTGTGTACAGCGATGTTGCTACCCCTTATGGCACATGGCGTGCAGAACAAGGCAGCTACGCGCTGGTGGATTTGTTCACACGCTATCAGGTCACGAAAAACTTGTCCGTTCAGGGTAACTTAAACAACCTGTTCGATAAAACCTACGATACCAACGTCGAAGGCGCGCTTGTTTATGGCGAGCCACGCAACGTTAGCGTCACGGCCAGCTATCAGTTCTGATCTGTAGAATGAATGCAAAGGGAGCCAATGGGGCTCCCTTTTTATTTCGGGCAATAAAAAAGGCAGCCATTCGGCTGCCTTAGTCTCCCCAAATCACCACTTAGTTGCTGCGGATGTACTCATCCATTTCGGTTTTCAGGTTATCGGATTTAGTCCCGAAGATTGCCTGAACACCAGAACCTGCAACAACTACGCCCGCTGCGCCCAATTTCTTGAGGCCAGGCTGGTCGACTTTAGCGATATCAGCAACACTGACACGCAGACGAGTGATACACGCGTCCAGGTTAGTGATGTTTTCTTTACCGCCAAACGCCGCAACGAGTGCTGGAGCCATTTCGCTGGTCGCAGTCGCTTTCACGTCGTCAGACGCATCTTCACGACCTGGCGTTTTCAGGTCCAGTGCTTTGATCAGCACACGGAAGATGGTGTAGTACGCCACTGCGTAGCACGCACCCACGATAGGGAACAGCCACAGTTTGCTGCTGTTACCAGACAGCACGATGAAGTCGATCAGACCGTGCGAGAACGAGGTACCGTCACGCATACCCAGCAGGATACAGATTGGGAACGCCAGGCCAGCCAGAACCGCGTGGATGATGTACAGGATCGGCGCAACGAACATGAAGGAGAACTCGATCGGCTCGGTGATACCGGTCAGGAACGAGGTCAACGCTGCGGAAATCATGATACCGCCCACTTTTGCACGGTTCTCTGGTTTAGCAGAGTGCCAGATAGCAATCGCAGCAGCCGGCAGACCGTACATTTTGAACAGGAAGCCGCCAGACAGTTTGCCTGCAGTTGGGTCACCTGCCATGTAACGTGGGATATCGCCATGGAACACCTGACCTGCAGCGTTGGTGTATTCACCAATCTGCATCTGGAAAGGAACGTTCCAGATGTGGTGCAGACCAAATGGCACCAGGCAGCGCTCAACGAAACCGTAGATACCGAACGCGACAACCGGGTTCTGGTATGCAGCCCACTGAGAGAAGGTCTGGATTGCGGAACCAATCGGTGGCCAGATGAAGGACAGGATCACACCGGTGAAAATCGCTGCCAGACCCGAAATGATTGGTACGAAACGCTTGCCCGCGAAGAAGCCCAGATACTCTGGCAGCTTGATGCGATAGAAGCGGTTAAACATATAAGCTGCAATGGCACCCGAGATGATACCGCCGAGAACACCGGTATCAGCCAGGTGTTTCGCTGCGATCTCTTCAGCAGGTAAATGCAGTACCAGCGGCGCAACCACAGCCATGGTTTTCACCATGATGCCGTAAGCCACAACGGCAGCCAGAGCGGATACACCGTCGTTATTGGTGAAGCCCAGAGCGACACCGATCGCGAAGATCAGCGGCATGTTAGCAAAAACAGAACCGCCTGCTTCGGCCATCACGTGAGAGACTACGGCTGGCAGCCAGCTGAAGTTTGCAGAACCGACGCCCAGCAGGATACCTGCGATAGGCAGTACGGATACTGGCAGCATCAGCGATTTACCGACCTTTTGCAGGTTAGCAAATGCATTCTTAAACATATTGAGAGTGCTCCTGAGTATTTGTGCTTTTTTTTACGCTTTCACGCATGGACACGGGGGGAGAACCGCGCCGTGGACAGGACATCTAAGCGCCCTTTATTTATTACACAGGGTAAAATAAATCCCTGAGACTTTGTTTGACGGCTATCACGTTTCAGCTTATGACGATCGAAAAACTTGCAGTTATTTACAAAAAGCATGTCCAGATATGTCAAAAAACACTGTCACCGCCCCAAATAAGGCGGTGAACTTTACTCGCTTTGTTTATTAATTACGAGCCTAAAAAAAACAGGTGTTTCAACGAGATTGCAGGCGGGCGGGGTCGATGTGGAACAGGCTGGCAAAGTTGTCCGTGGTGGTGCGAGCCAGCTCTTCAAGGCTGACCCCCTTCAGTACGGCCATATATTCAGCCACGTCTCTCGTCATGGCTGGCTGATTTTCTTTACCGCGATGCGGTACCGGTGCCAGGTAAGGAGAGTCTGTTTCCACCAGAATACGATCGAGAGGCACATAACGCGCAGCATCACGCAGTTGCTCAGCGTTACGGAACGTCACGATGCCAGAAAACGAGATATAAAAACCTAAATCAAGCAGCTTACCCGCCGTTTCTCTGTCCTCAGTGAAACAGTGTAGTACGCCACCGCAATCCGTCACTTTTTCTTCCTGAAGGATAGCCAGTGTGTCCGCGCGCGCATCGCGGGTGTGCACGATAACCGGTTTGTTCAGCTCGCGTCCGATGCGGATGTGCTGGCGAAACGACTCCTGCTGACGCGGTTTAGTTTCGGGCGTGTAAAAATAATCCAGCCCAGTTTCACCCATTGCCACCACGCCCTTTTCCGCGGCCATACGACGCAAGTCCTCGACGTCATACTCCTCATCCTGATTCAAGGGATGCACGCCGCAGGAGAAAACAACGTTATCGCGCTCGCCGACCAGATCGCGCATGGCGCGATATCCAGGTAACGTGGTGGCGACCGCCAGACAAAATTTCACATCGCGAGCGGCGGCTTTTTCAAGCACGTCATCCACGTTTTTATGCAGAGATTGATAATCCAGGCCATCAAGATGGCAGTGTGAGTCGACTAAAAACATAATGTCTCTCTCAGAGATGGGAAGCAGGCAGCAGCGCGCCGGATTGTAGGTAACGTTCGATACGCAATAACAGGTCGGTGAGGACCAGTTCGCGATTGAGTCCAGTGACCGTCAACAGCTGTTCGCGGCACGCGCAAATGTCATGAAGAATGGCGCGCAATTTCGCACCAGAAAGTTGGTTTGCCAGCGTGTTCACCAGCGGCCAGACATCGGCGTTGCTCAGAAGCGTAGCGCTTTGCTGGAGTTTTAGCGCGTCCAGAAGTAAGGATGCCAGCCAGTGCAATCGCGCCGTGGCGTGATCGTGATTCAGGGTGCTCGCAAGACTGAGCCAGTCACGGGAGTCCAGAGCATGGCTGAATGCTTGACAGAGTTGCTCACGCTGGGCCCAACACTCTTTTTGCAGCAGCTCTAACGCCGCAGCGGGTGCGCCACTGCTCAATCTGAGCGCCGTTAACGCGGCATCTTGTGACACCGTCACTTCCCGCTCAAGCCAGGTCAATGCCCAGGATTCTGAAGGGGCAGTAAGATGATGCAGGCGGCAACGACTGCGAAGCGTTGCCAGCAATCGACCGGGTTCGCGGCATGACATAAAGAACCAGGTTTTTTCGGGTGGTTCTTCCAGTGTTTTTAACAGCGCGTTCGCGGCCGCCTCGGTCAGCAGAGCCGCATCTTTCAACCAAACGACTTTCGCACCGCTCAGTCTGGCGTGCTCGTACAGTTTCTCGCTGACTTCACGCACGGCATCAATACCCAGCGAACTCTTACCCTTTTCAGGTTCCAGGATGTAATAATCTGGATGCGTGCCTGCCTGCATCAACTGGCAGCCACGGCATTTTCCACAGCTTTTATGCCCTTCTGGCTTCTGACACATTAAAAAACGCGTCAGCGCATAAATGAGGGCGTCGTCACCCATACCGGGTAACGCCTGAATCAGTAGCGCATGATGCCCCCGACCGGCCTGATAGCTGCTTATCAGCTGATCAAAGTGCGGACGCAGCCATGGATACCATTTCATGCCTGTTGCTCCTGTAACCATGCGGTGATGGTTTCACGAATAGCGCGCGTGACTTCCTCAAGTGACTGCGTGGCGTCAATCGTACGAATCGAGTCATCCTGCGCGGCCAACTCTAAATAGCGCGCACGAGTGCGATTAAAGAAATCCAAAGACTCCTGTTCGATACGATCCAGCTCACCGCGAGCACGGGCGCGCTTCAGACCCACTTCTGGGGTTACATCCAGATAAAGCGTCAGATTTGGGCGGAAATCACCCAGCACGGCATTACGCAGTGTCGCCAGCATCTGCTGATCAATGCCCCGGCCACCGCCCTGATAAGCCTGCGTGGATAAATCATGGCGATCCCCGATCACCCACTGGCCTTCCGCCAGCGCGGGTTTAATCACCGTTTCAACCAGCTGTACGCGCGCAGCGTAAAACATCAGCACTTCGGCTTTCACATCGATCACTTCGTCGCCAACGGATTTGATGTCCAGCACCAGGCTTCTGAGCTTCTCGGCCAGTTGAGTACCACCCGGTTCACGGGTGAAAATCATCTGCTCGATGCCGAGTTCTTTTAGTGTGTCCACTACCACATTACGTGCAGTGGTTTTCCCGGCGCCTTCCAGCCCCTCAATGACGATGTAATTACTGCGCATTTTTTTCCTTAAGTGCTTTCAGATAGTCCTGAACCGAGCGATTGTGACTCACCAGATTGGTGTTAAAGGTGTGCCCACCTTTTCCATCAGCCACAAAGTAGAGATACGGTGTTTTTGCCGGGTGCGCCGCTGCATCAAGAGACGCCTGACTCGGCGTGGCAATCGGTCCAGGCGGTAAGCCGCTAATCACGTAAGTATTATACGCGGTTGGCGTCTCCAGATCCTTACGCGAGATCTTGCCCTTATAGTCTTCGCCCATACCATAAATCACCGTCGGGTCGGTTTGCAGACGCATACCGATGCGCAGGCGATTAATAAACACCGACGCGACCTGATCGCGTTCACGCGCGACAGCGGTCTCTTTTTCAACGATTGACGCCATGGTCACGAACTGGTTTTTGTCCTGATAAGGCAATCCTTCCGCACGCCCTTCCCAGGCTTTATCAACGGCCGTTACCATTTTGGTGTGCGCACGTTTCAGGATAGCCACATCAGTTGTTCCGGCGGTGTACATCCAGGTGTCGGGCCAGAACCAGCCTTCAACCCATTCTGGATGTTCCAGTTTGAGGACCTCGGCAACGGTTGCGTAGCTGTCATCTTTCAGCGTATGGCGAATATAGGGCGCGTCACGGAGTTGTTTCAGGTAGTCACTTAGACGCATACCTTCCACGAAACGCAGGGGGAATTGCGCCTCTTTTCCACTCTCCAGCAGCTCCAGCATGTCCCTTACCGTCATACCCGGCGTAAAGCGATAAGTCCCGGCCTTAAAGTGAGACAGCTCCGGCTCAATACGCAACAGCCACTGGAATACGCGTGGGCGGTTAATCACTTTATCGCTGTAAAGCTGTTCGCCCAGCGCCAAACGGCCGGTTCCCGCTTTCAGCGTGAAAACCGTCTCTTCTTTAATCAGGATTTTGCTATCCGCCAGCTGACGAACTTTCCACATCCCTACCCCGCCTGCGATACCCAGCACAACGATAAACAGGAGGACAAAGCGCAACATTTTTTTCATGACGATTTCACTTGCTCACACAGTGGGGCTAAGAATGAGTACAACTCACGCGACGACCAGCAGCGTTCACCGTAACTGCGAACGGGCACGACCGGCATCAACGCATTGCAAATGACCACCTCATCGGCAGCCAAAAGTGCTTCTTCGCCTGCGTTAATTTCGACAACGCGAAAGCCAGCATGTGCCAGCTGCTGGATACAATACTGCCGCATGATGCCATTGACACCAGCCTGATCGACTTTTGGGGTCAACACCTCATTCCCTTTGCGCCAGAGTAAATTGGCCGCACAGCATTCCGTAATGAACCCTTCACTGTCAAGAACCAGGGCTTCATCTGCCGCTGACTGTTCAAGATGAGTACGGATTAAGACCTGTTCAAGCCGGTTAAGATGCTTGATTCCCGCCAGCATGGGATTACGACCGAGTCGCACAGGACTCAATTCTAAGGTGATGCCTTCCCGGCGCCAGGTATCATAATGTGCGGGATAATCAGAAACAGAGAGAATACGCGTCGGCTGGTGACAGCTGGCCCCGCTGTATCCACGTCCCCCGCTCCCACGGCTAATGATCACTTTCAGAACACCCTGCTCATTTCCCAGGGCCATTTCACGCATTTCGCGCTGGAGTTCGGCCCACTGCTCGAAAGGGATCAGCAGCTTTTCGCATGCACTCTGCAAACGCTGGAGATGCGCGGCCAGAAAACAAACCTCACCGCTGACAATTCGCGCTGTCGTGAAGCAGCCATCGCCAAACTGGATCGCCCTGTCGTTTGCGGGAAGATAATCCTGCTTGTGGCCATTAATGAAGAACATGGTCGCTCCTTTTGCATGACCAAATAGTTTGGCAGGACGAATAATGCAGGACAAGGGGAAAAAAACCGAATAAAAAAGGCCCGACAAGCGGACCTTTTCATTTAACACAATCGGAAAACGGGCTTCAGATCTTTTTAAAGATCAGAGAACCATTCGTGCCACCGAATCCGAAAGAGTTACACAGCGTATACTCAAGGCCTGTCACCTGACGTGCTTCGTGTGGGACGAAATCCAGGTCACAACCTTCATCTGGATTATCCAGATTAATGGTTGGTGGAACAGCCTGATCGCGCAATGCCAGGATGGAGTAGATTGACTCTACCGCACCCGCTGCACCCAACAGGTGACCGGTCATGGATTTGGTTGAGCTCACCATAATACGGCTTGCTGCCTCACCAAAGACTGATTTAACTGCCTGTGTTTCGGCTTTATCGCCAGCAGGTGTCGAGGTGCCGTGAGCGTTCACATAGCCAATCTGGCCCGGTTCGATACCGGCATCGCGAATAGCATTAACCATTGCCAGCGCAGCACCTGCACCATCTTCCGGTGGTGAGGTCATGTGATAAGCATCACTGCTCATGCCGAAGCCAATGATCTCAGCATAAATTTTCGCGCCGCGCTTTTTCGCGTGTTCATACTCTTCGAGCACGATCATGCCAGCACCGTCACCCAGAACAAAACCATCACGGTCTTTGTCCCATGGACGACTTGCCGCCTGAGGATTATCGTTACGGGTAGACAGCGCACGCGCTGCACCGAAACCACCCACACCCAGCGGGGTACTCGCTTTTTCAGCACCACCCGCAACCATTGCGTCGGCATCACCGTAAGCGATGATACGCGCAGCCTGACCGATGTTATGCACACCAGAAGTACAGGCAGTTGCGATAGAAATGCTTGGGCCACGCAGGCCAAACATGATGGTCAGGTGACCAGCCACCATGTTAACAATCGTGGACGGAACGAAGAATGGGCTGATCTTGCGTGGGCCACCATTGACCAAAGAGGTATGGTTTTCCTCGATCAAACCAAGACCGCCAATCCCGGAGCCAATAGCGGCACCAATACGGGTAGCGTTCTCTTCCGTTATTTCAAGGCCAGAATCCTGCATGGCCTGAACGCCAGCGACAATTCCATATTGAATGAAGGCATCCATCTTGCGCTGTTCTTTGCGCGAGATAAATTCTTCACAGTTAAAATCCTTTACTAAGCCAGCAAATTTCGTTGCGTAGGCGCTAGTATCGAAATGGTCGATTAGGCTGATGCCGCTCTGACCGGCAAGGAGAGCTTTCCAGGTGGACTCTACGGTATTGCCGACAGGAGACAACATGCCAAGTCCGGTCACAACTACACGACGCTTAGACACGTATGTCCTCCAGGGAGGGATAAAAAAAGAGATTGGTGGGAATGAAAAAGATAAAACTCAGGCGGTCGAATGACCGCCTGGAGATGTTCACTTACGCCTGGTGACCGTTGATGTAATCAATGGCAGCCTGAACGGTGGTGATTTTCTCAGCTTCTTCGTCCGGAATCTCAGTATCAAACTCTTCTTCCAGAGCCATTACCAGCTCAACGGTGTCAAGAGAATCTGCGCCCAGGTCTTCAACAAAGGAAGCGGAGTTCACAACTTCTTCCTGCTTAACGCCCAGCTGCTCGCCGATAATTTTCTTAACGCGTTCTTCGATAGTGCTCATACTCTTAAATTTCCTATCAAAACTCGCTTTCGCGATGGTTTTCGTAGTGTATAAAATGTTGAAAAATTTGCAACTAAATCCCGGCAGGTCTTACCACGATTTTACGTTATTTTGCGGCCTTTCGCCCTAATAACGCAAATTTTTTTCTACACTTCTTCATTCAGGCCGCCTCTTTGTTGGCTGCGCCCTCTGATCCCGGTCACATAGTAATCTATGCGCCTGGTCCTATCGGCCTTGCCGCCTTGATCCAACCTGAATGATTTTGTGTAACTCGTGGTTAAACCATGTACATCCCGCCGTTGACGTGGAGGGTTTCACCAGTGATGTAACCCGCTTCGTCAGAGGCTAAAAATGCCACCGCACTGGCGATTTCATTTGGGGAGCCTAAACGCCCCGCAGGAACGGCCGCCAGCGTACCCGCACGCTGCTCATCAGTCAGCGCACGCGTCATGTCCGTTTCAATAAAGCCCGGAGCAACAACGTTAACAGTAATGCCGCGAGACGCAATTTCGCGCGCCAACGACTTACTGAAACCAATCAGACCGGCTTTCGCCGCAGCGTAGTTGGCCTGACCAGCATTTCCCATGGTACCGACCACAGAACCAATAGTGATAATGCGACCATAACGCTTTTTCATCATAGCGCGCATTACCGCTTTTGACAGACGGAATACTGATGACAGGTTGGTTTCGATAATATCGTCCCACTCATCATCTTTCATTCGCATCAGGAGGTTGTCACGAGTGATACCGGCATTATTTACCAGAATATCAACTTCGCCAAACTCTGCGCGAATATTTCCCAGAACAGATTCGATAGATGCAGGATCGGTCACATTCAGCACCAGGCCTTTACCGTTTGCACCTAAGTATTCGCTGATGGCTTGAGCGCCATTTTCACTGGTGGCTGTACCAATGACTTTCGCGCCACGCGCGACAAGTGTTTCAGCGATTGCACGTCCGATACCGCGGCTTGCGCCCGTTACCAGCGCGATTTTTCCTTCAAAACTCATGGTGTTCCTCTTTTATTGCGAGAGTGCCGCTGACAGCGCTTCCGGCTCGTTAATAGCCGATGCAGTCATTGTATCAACAATACGTTTTGTCAGACCGGTCAGGACTTTGCCTGGACCGGCTTCAAAGAGATGCTCAACGCCCTGTGAGGCCATAAACTCAACGGTTTTGGTCCACTGCACCGGGCTGTAAAGCTGGCGAACAAGCGCATCGCGAATCGCTTCGGGTGCCGTTTCGCATTTCACATCTACATTGTTCACGACAGGTACAGTAGGCGCGTTAAACGTAATTTTTTCGAGTTCTGCCGCCAGCTTAACAGCAGCTGGCTTCATCAACGCGCAATGAGACGGAACGCTGACAGGCAGTGGCAACGCACGCTTCGCGCCCGCAGCTTTACAGGCGACGCCTGCGCGCTCAACGGCTTCTTTATTCCCGGCGATAACAACCTGGCCCGGCGAGTTAAAGTTCACCGGTGAAACAACCTGACCTTCTGCTGATTCTTCACACGCTTTAGCAATAGAAGCATCATCCAGACCGATAATCGCGGACATTGCACCTGTGCCTTCTGGCACCGCTTCCTGCATGAATTTGCCACGCATTTCGACCAGACGTACGGCATCAGCAAACGCGATGACACCCGCACAAACCAGCGCGGAGTATTCGCCCAGGCTATGACCCGCTAACAGCGCTGGGGTTTTACCGCCCTGCTGCTGCCATACACGCCATAACGCCACTGACGCCGTCAGTAACGCAGGCTGTGTTTGCCAGGTCTTATTCAGCTCTTCTGCTGGCCCTTGCTGAGTTAACGCCCAAAGATCATAACCCAGCGCATCAGAAGCTTCACGGAAAGTCTCTTCAATAACAGGGTTGTTTGCCGCTAAATCAGACAACATCCCAACCGCCTGAGACCCTTGGCCCGGGAACACAAAAGCAAATTGCGTCATTTTTAATCCTTAATTAGAAACGAACCAGCGCGGAGCCCCAGGTGAAACCGCCACCAAAGGCTTCAAGCAAGACCAGTTGGCCTCGTTTAATTCGTCCATCGCGTACCGCTTCGTCAAATGCGCAGGGTACGGACGCCGCAGAGGTGTTGCCATGACGATCGAGCGTCACGACAACATTATCCATCGACATGCCCAGCTTTTTCGCCGTGGCACTGATAATACGCAGGTTAGCCTGATGCGGAACCAGCCAGTCGAGCGCGGTACGTTCCAGATTGTTCGCAGCCAGCGTTTCATCAACAATGTGAGCGAGTTCTGTCACGGCAACCTTAAACACTTCATTTCCTGCCATTGTCAGGAAGATCGAATTGTCCGGGTTAATACGATCGGCGTTAGGTAGCGTCAGCAGCTCGCCATAACTCCCGTCAGCATGTAAATGCGTCGAGATAATGCCCTGCTCTTCTGACTGACCCAGCAGGACCGCGCCCGCGCCATCGCCAAAAATAATAATCGTGCCGCGATCTTCTGGGTTGCAGGTCCGCGCCAGCACATCTGCGCCAATCACTAACGCATATTTTACTGCGCCCGATTTCACATACTGATCGGCAATGCTGAGTGCATAAGTGAAGCCAGCACACGCGGCAGCCACGTCAAACGCCGGGCAACCCTTGATGCCCATCATGCCCTGAATCTGGCACGCTGCGCTCGGGAAAGCGTGAGTCGAAGAGGTGGTCGCGACAATGATCAAACCGATCTCTTCTTTATCCACACCGGCCATTTCCAGCGCACGAAGGCCAGCTTCATAGCCCATGGTGGAAACTGTTTCATCAGGCGCGGCGATACGGCGTTCACGGATACCTGTACGTGTGACAATCCACTCGTCAGAGGTATCGACCATTTTTTCCAGATCGGCGTTAGTACGCACTTGTTTGGGCAGAAAACTGCCGGTACCTAAAATCTTCGTATACATGTACGCTCAGTCACTTTTTGCTAATACAGATTCCAGGCGAGCGGCAATCCGCTGTGGGACTTGTCGCTGCACCGCCTGCACTGCCTGTTCAATAGCGACGGTAAACGCTCGCTGATTGGCCGCACCATGACTCTTAATCACCGTGCCGCGCAATCCTAACAGACAGGCGCCATTATACTGGTCGGGGTTGAGGTGACTGAATCGCCGCGTCAGGCTCTTTTGTAACCAACGCTTCAATAAAATCAGCCACCAGGCCGTTTTTTTCCCCTCCCCCTGCGATTTGAGCAGGGAAAGGAACATTCTCACGACCCCTTCCATCGTTTTTAACGTCACGTTGCCAGTGAACCCATCACACACCAGAACATCGGTCTTACCCGTCAATAATTCATTAGCTTCAAGATAGCCAATATAGTTAATCGACGGCGCGGATTTTAGCAATTCTGCGGCTTCACGAATGCTATCCAGACCTTTTGTTTCTTCTTCACCGATGTTCAGCAACGCGACGCGGGGATTCGAAATCCCCACAACTTCTTCCGCTAATACCGACCCCATGATGGCAAACTGGGCCAGCATTGTACTATCACAATCGACGTTGGCACCCAAATCGAGCACCACCGTTTTGCCCTTTTGCTGGTGCGGCAATACCGTCACCAACGCCGGACGCTCAATACCCTGAATGGGCTTGAGCATTAATTTCGCCAGCCCCATTAGCGCACCGGTGTTACCCGCGCTAACGCAGGCTTCTGCCCGCCCTTCTTTTACCAGCTCCAGCGCAATTCGCATTGACGTTCCGCGGCTGTTGCGGATCGCATGCGATGGCCGAGCATCACTGGCAATAACTGACTGCGCAGGAATAATCTGCAGACGTGAACGTTGTTCAAAGTCAGCTTTTGCAAGTAATGGCGTGATTGTGTCGGGATTACCGACTAAAAGAAGTGTGAGTTGCGAATTAGAGTTCAGTGCCTGCAATGCTGCAGGCACTGTCACGGAAGGCCCAAAATCTCCTCCCATGACATCTAACGCCAGGGTTAGACGTGTCAAGGTATCATCGCTGCCCGGTTTGGCGTTTCCCCAGTTTCCTGGGGAAATCCTCACTAAGCTTCATCACGCTTGCGCGTGATTACTTAGTGATAACCTTGCGGCCGCGGTAGAAACCGTCAGCAGTGATGTGGTGACGCAGGTGTTTCTCACCAGAAGTCTGGTCTACAGACAGGCTGGTAACTGCAGTCAGCGCGTCATGGGAACGACGCATGCCACGTTTGGAACGGGTTGGTTTATTCTGTTGTACGGCCATGGACCTTACTCCTTAATTACTTACGCTTTAAACTGGCTAATACGGCAAATGGGTTTGGCTTTTGCGCTTCATCAGGCAATTCACCAAAGACCATGTCCGCCTCGGACACTTCACAGTGTTCAGAATCATGCACCGGAACTACTG